>OWJJ01000069.1_pt1 | contig 61197 bp, 44 predicted proteins | sample 1732811 | NCBI WGS metagenome assembly OWJJ01 (sample SAMN05065756, study PRJEB22554) | human gut metagenome | biome: ENVO:2100002; feature: ENVO:00000062; material: ENVO:00002003 | host: Homo sapiens | place: USA
GATATTATTTCTTCGATTATCTGTATTTTAAGGGTGAACAATGGAGCAAGAAAGCCTTCAGATGCTCCGGTGCATTCATTTTACTGGAGTATTGGATAATGATCGTAGCTTTTCCGGCATTTGGATTCACGAGTGTAACCCATCACTTTGGAGACAATGCGGTCATATTTTATCAAGTACTGATTCTTTTATTGCCTTACATTTTCATATTTTTCCGTTACCGTAAAGACAGAAAAAAAGCTATTATCAATCATTACCGACACTCGAAAAGTAGTGGAGTGACTATGACCTTCATCATTATCCTCCCATTTATCTTGTTCTTTTTTGAATTATGGCTATTCGATAAACTGGAATGGATAGATTGCAAATTATGGTAATCAGCAATAAACAAAAGGAATATAGTTAGGACAAAATCAAGGAAACTTATGGACGACTTTGCTAAACTCTAGCATTGAAATTACATAAAAGTATTCGTCTGACAGTTGTTGAACTTTCGTCTGACAGTTGTTAGACGAAAAAGAAACAGCTGTCAGACGAAAGTTCAACAACTGTCAGACGAATAATCTTTCGCATATTGCGGGACAAAGGATTGTGAAACGATCCTTAAATTTCAGTAAGTAGCGAGCTAGTTCATCCGTAAAACACTAAGGCAGAAAACCGGTCTTGTCTTCATCGGTTATTTCCCGAATAACTTTACAGGGAACACCTGCGGCAATTACATTCTCCGGAATGCTCTTTGTCACCACACTGCCCGCACCGATTACTGAATTTCTCCCGACAGTGACACCACCCATTATATGAACGCCAGCACCTACCCATACATTATCTTCAATGACAATCGGATGGGCATAGCACCCGCCCATAAGACGTTCCTGCGGATCGAGCGCATGATTGGCCGTATATAAACCGACACGGGGCCCTAATAATACATTGTCGCCTATCGTAATGAGATTTCCGTCCAACATGATGCAATCAAAATTGGCGAAGAAATTATTGCCAATACTGATATTGAATCCAAACTCACACCGGAAATTCGGTTCAAAATGAACACTACTGCCAATACACCTCAATAGTTTACGTAACAATGCCTCCCGAACTTCTTTAGGCTTTCCATAAGTGGAATTATAATCATTGGTCAGGAAAACAGCCTGTTCTCTTCTTTGAACCAGTTCTACAGACAAGTCATTATACATTTTTCCCGAAAGCATTCTTTCACGCAATTCTTTATTCTCCATATATATATTATGATGTTATTTAATAAGCAGGACATACTTGCAAATATACAGAATTAGTCAGATAAAACAGGCAACCTATTGGTTTTCAAAAATACTTTTATAACTTTGGCAATATTAAATATAAACAATACAATAAACGTATGAATCTAGTTTCACTCAGAGACTCACCTCAGTATCTGGAAAGAGCTATCGCCTATTTCCAAAGCAAGTGGGGTAACGAAAACACGAAAATGGTGTATGACAATTGTTTCAGACATTCTCTGAATGCCGAAAATCCCATTCCTCAATGGTACCTTTTAATGAATGGTGATGAAATAATAGGATGTGCGGGACTTACCAGCAACGATTTTAACTCTCGCGCGGATTTATATCCTTGGTTAGTTGCCTTATTCATTGAAGAAAAGTATAGGGGAAATCATTACGCCAATCTTTTAATAGAACAAGCCAAGAAGGATACACTGAAATTCGGATTCTCGAAATTATATTTAAGCACCAGTCATACTTCGTATTATGAACGCTTGGGCTTCACATATATCGGAGATTGCTGGCATCCTTGGGGAGAAAGCTCCCGTGTATATGAGATTATTCTAAAAGTAAATGACAGAGCAAAAGACCGGATTACTTTATAATCTCCAAGTCTTCAACCCGTACATAGCCAACAGTTTCATCAAAATCCGTCACGATGGAATATCTTACCTTGCACCAGTCACCTTTCATCTCCTCAATAACAACCCGCCTGCCAAAGTAAGTGCCTGCCATCCGGTCGTCTTCATTTATCAATCTGCCATTGGGTGAAATATACGCACGATTGGTGCAAAGAAAAGCCCGATCACCCGCCTTTACAGGTGAAAAGGTAACGGATTTGCCATTTTCAGGCATCTTCAAGTCAGCCTTATATACACTTGCCAAGTTCTCCGTAGTCATATTAATCCAAAGATGAAACCCTTCTCTGAAATCAAGTTCCGAAAAAGAATGATCAATATGAATTTGTGAATTGCACGAATACAGTTTCCCGTATTTTTCAGAAGTGCTCGCATACACAGCATAAAGGATATTGCCCTGTTCATCATAATAAACGACGTTATTAAGATCACCTCCATCCGAACACCATTTGATCGTCTTACGTACTCTTCCTTTTTCATCATAAAACAAGGTCGCAAAGCTCGTGGCCTGCCTATAGTCTATATCAGCTGTCACATCCGAATGATCGCACAGACTGGGAGCAGCAAACTCCAGATACATATATTTGCCTAAACTATCAACCGGTACAAGATGCGCCATCCGTAACGGCATCTTATTAATAGCCTCAACCTGACTTGTACATTCCCGATAAGTATTTGTCTGGGCAAATGACGATATTGCCGCAACAGAGAGTAACAGAGTTAACATGATTGTTCTCATAATATTTATGCTGGTTTTATGTCCCTCAAATATACGAAAAAAAGAGCATAAAAAAAGGCTATCTATCCCAGACAGCCAATCTTTTGTTAACCTTAAATCTAATACTATGAAAAACACACCACAAAGATACGGACTTTCTGCATATCTCCAAATTTCCGGAGCAAAGCGAAGCATCTTATAACATGGTTTAATAGAAGTAGCAGACTCGTTAACATTTAACATAATTCCTCCGGATATTAACGAATACCCGAAGGAGTAATCTAAAAACTATTCATATCTTAACGAACGAGCAGGTTTGCTCATTATTATTTTCATTGTCTGAAAGGCCACCGTCACGAATGAAATGAACAACATCAACAATACGGGCACAATAAAGAACCAGGCTTCTAAATCCGTCCGGAAAGCATAATGACTCAACCAGGCGTTCATACTGAACCAGGCTACCGGAAGAGCAATCACAACCGCTATCAGAATCAGCAGGAAAAATCCTTTGACCAACTGATAGAAAAGATTCCAGCGGGAAGCTCCCAAGACTTTACGTATACCCATCTCTTTCGTACGGGTGGAACAGGAAAACATCACCAATACCCAAAGTCCCAGACAGGATATGAATATCGCTAATCCGGTGAAAGAACCTATCATCACCCCGAATACTTCATCCTGACGATACTGATGGTCGAAGAACTGATCGAGGAAAAAATAATCGAAACTGGAATCAGCAAAGTACCGATTCCATATTTCCTGTACCTGCGATACCAGTTCGCGGGGATTGCCGGAAGTCATTACGATAGAAATATAGCGTTGTGGCAACCAGTCTATCTTATCTTTATGAATCAGCATAATAGGAGTATAATTCTTACTCAACGCCTGCTGATGATAATCTTTGACCACTCCGATAATCTGCATCGGAGCATCGGTACATTCTACTGTTACCAACTCTCCTATCGCCTCATCATTGGAAGCAAAGCCCAGATTGCGTACGGCCGTCTCATTAATCACCAGTTTATCTACATCGTCTCCGTACTCTTCTGAAAAGCCCCGTCCGGCTATCACTTGCAAACCATATGCCTCTATATAATCCGGATCGCAGGCCAGCATCTCATAAAGCCGGTTCTGCTTCAAAGCGTCATTGGTACGGCGATTGGAAAGGAAAGTAGCCACCTCCTCGCCCGGCACAGCACCGGAAGCTGCGACACTATGCACCAGTGGCAACCGCATTATCGCTTTCTTCATCGCTTCCAGCTTCACATTCAGCCCGTCTGTACGTCCGGGAAATTTAATGACTAATGTCTGGTCGGTTTTCACCCCTAATGATTGGCTGCGCATAAAATTCAGCTGTGCAAACACGATCAATGTTCCACAAAGCAGTATCATAGAGGCCGTATATTGAATGATAACCAACACCTGACGAGTCCGTTCTCCGGACTTGCTATGCAAAAACTTTCCTTTCAACAGGGTAATCGGTTTACGGTTCAGCAAAGCCAATGCCGGATAATATCCGGAAAGGAATATCCCTGCGATAAAAACAAGAACCAGCAGCACCCACCAATAATCCATCAGCCAAACGGAGAAAGTGACCGTACGTCCCACCAGTTGATTAAAGTACGGAAGAATCAGCTCTATCAGCCCTACCGCCAATATAAAAGCAATCAGATTCATAACCAGCGCTTCGAACAGGAACTGATGAATCAACTGCTTGCGGAAAGCACCCACTACCCGACGCACTCCGACTTCCCTGGCACGCTCCATCGAACGGGCTACTGTCAGATTGATATAGTTTATCCAGGCAATAGCCAGAATGGCAATGGCTGCAAAGACAAGTGCAATCATAGCAGAACGATTTCCTTTTGTCTCCATTTCATAACCCAATTGCGGAGTGAGATGTATATCTGCCAGAGGAACCAAATCGACTCCCCATGTTTTGTTTTTCAACGCTTCCTCCGTCTTGTACTTTTCCGCCATGACGGGAAACTCTCTTTCTATTTCCGCTTCCCTCTCCGGCGAATCGAGCAGAACATACGTATATGCTTCGTGCTTATACCAGTATTCATGTATAAACTTGGGCAAAGATGTATACGAAATCAGGAAGTTATAATGTATGTGGGAATTGGAAGGCATTTCCTCCATGACTCCGGTCACTTCACACGATATCTTATAATAGGGACCGGTAAAGATAAGAATCTTTCCGATAGGGTCTTCCTCTTTGAAATATTTGCGAGCAATGCGCTCGGTGATTACAACTTGTCCCGGCATCGAAAGGCTGGTCTTTTTATCACCTTTCAGAAGCTCGAAATCGAAAAGACGGAAAAAGCCCGGATCGGCATAAGCTATCTGGTTTTCCCGCAGTGTCAACTCACCATACTTCACAATCTGTTCAGGTTGGAGCAGAGAGCCGATTCGGGTATAATCTTCAATTCCCGCAAGATTCTCTTTCATTGCCGAACCGTATCCGAAGGAGCTGCTTGCCCAGTTATCGGTCAGCACCTCCCCTTCGCGGAATGTACTTTGCACACGGTAAATATGGGGATATTTCGTGTGCATCTTGTCAAAACTGAACTCAAAAGTTACATACGTCAGAATCAGTAACGCCGATGCCATGCCGATCGCCAGTCCAAACACATTAATGAAGCTGAACTTCTTCCGCTTCATCAGATTCCGATAGGCACTATTCCAATAATTTCCTATCATACAGCTTCGTTTTTAGAGGACGTACTTTTTTCTAACGGACGGTTGATGTTTTCGGATACAATCTGTCCGTCCAACAACCGGATAATCCGATGCGCATACGTCGCATCCCTTTGAGAGTGGGTGACAATGATAATCGTAGTCCCCTGGCGGTTCAGTTCGCTCAACAGCTCCATCACTTCCACGCCATTCACCGAATCCAAATTACCGGTCGGTTCGTCAGCCAGCAACAACTTACAGTCCGTCACTACCGCACGGGCGATGGCCACACGTTGCTGTTGTCCGCCCGACAACTGTTGAGGATAATGGTTGGCACGATGTAGCAGATTTACTTTCTCCAGCACTTTGTTCACTTTCTCTTTGCGTTGGGCAGTCTTAATCCCCATATAGACAAGCGGGAGTTCCACATTTTCGTATACCGTCAGTTCGTCAATCAGGTTGAAACTCTGGAAGATAAAGCCCAGATTATTCTTCCGAAGGGCAGTCAGCTGGTTCTCGTTCATTTTATCCACCTGTTTCCCTTCAAAGAAATAAGAGCCGGAAGTGGGAGAATCCAACGTGCCCAAAATATTCAGCAACGTTGACTTGCCGCATCCGGAAGGTCCCATTATAGCGACAAATTCTCCTTGTTCTACGTGTAAGGTGACTTCGTTCAATGCTTTCGTCTGCACCTCTTCCGTAGTGAAAAGCATAGACAGTTTTTCTGTTTTAATCATGGTGATTCTTTTTATTTATTTTAGTATTAGTTTCTCATTGTCTCCGAACAACTCATAACCGGATATGATTACTTTCTCACCCGAAGACAAACCTTCCGTCACCTCATAATACTGTGGATTCTGGCGCCCGATCTTCACAGGACGCCGCGTGGCAAATTTACCACTTTCATCGACAATATACATCCACCGCCCTCCGGTAATTTGAAAGAATCCGCCACGGGGAACAAGGATCGCTTGTGCCGGGTCTCCTAACTGAAGGTTGATATGATAAGTTTGTCCGGCACGTATATTCTCCGGCCGCTCCGAAATGAAAGCCAGGTCAGTACGGAACTGCCCTTCTTTCACTTCCGGATAAGGTTTGGTTACTTCCAGTTTATAGGTTCCTCCGTCACGGGTAAAGTCGGCAGGAAGTCCGGGAAGTACACGCTCCACATAATGCTCGTCTATCTGTGCCTGTACTTTGAGGTCCGGAGTAATAATCTGCCCGATATGTTCTCCTGCGGAAATGGACTGTCCGACCTGCGCGTTCAAGTTTCCTACCTGTCCGTCAATCGGAGCTTTAATCTTCAGGTTTTCCAAGCGCTCACGGACCAACGTAAGACTGCGTTTCATGTTACGTATGTTCTCGTCCAGACTGCTGATCTGGCTTTCACGGAAAATATTGTCCTGACGGATACGTTCGTCAATGACCGCCAGTTGTTCTTTGGCAGCTTCATACTCCTCCTCTGCCTGACGGAAATCCTCGCGGGCAATCAGTTGCTCCTCCACCAAACGTCTGTATTGTTCATAACGGCGTTTTTTCAATGTCAGTTCTTTATTCAAGCCTATGCGTTCCTGTTTCAGTTGCAGACGCTCCTGCTCCATACTGATGCGGGTATTGCGCAATTCATTTTCCTGATAGGCAAGGTCTGCCTCACTCTGCATGATTCCGATATTCAGCAACGGGTTGCTGAGACGCAGAATCACATCGCCCGCTTTCACCATAGCTCCTTCTTCTTTCAGACGTTCTTCCACACGACCGCCTTCTATGGCATCCATATAGATAATCCGGTTGGGCATCACTTGCCCGATCACACGGATATAATCATTGAACTCCGCTTGCTTGACGGTAGCAATCGTGAGACGGTCTTTCTCAACTGTCATGGAGGAAGCCGTATCTCTAAAAATAAAATATAAAATGACAGCGATTCCCAGCGCCACACCACCGATCGTATAAAGGTGTTTGCGATTTATGCCGGGTTTGCGTTCAACAGGTGTATCCATAAAGGTATATTCAAAATAGGGTTGTTATTAAATGATTGATCCGATGGCACAGACTCCGTTTTACAGGAAAGTCCCCTCCCGATAGTATTTCTCCAGTTTCCTCATCATTTCCACTTGCAGGCGTACACGAACCAGTTCTGCCTTGGCGGAGATAAAACGGTTACGGGCTTCCATCAGCTGAAAGACGGAAATGAGCCCTTCCTCCCATTTACGTTCAGACTCTTTCAGTACGAGAGCTTCTGCGTCAAGCTGTTGCAATGCCTGTTGATGTTCACTAAATCCGGCATGCAGGGAAAGAAGTGTTTGCTCTATATCGGTATATAGCTGCTGCTTTTCCAGTTCTTCTTCATTCTTCAGGCGATACAGGTTTAGTTTCTGCTTCCGTTGATGAGTCAGACGTTCCAATCCGCTCAGCAAAGGAAACGAAATACCGATGCCGACATATTTTCCTATATTGTCCCGCAACTGTCTGGCAGAAAAAACCGTATTGTAAAAATTGGAACCAACCGTAAAGCGGGCATAAACAGAAGGAGAAAAAGCTCCGCCAGCCATCGCATACTCTTTACGGGCAGCCTTTCGTTTCAAATCAATCATACGCATGACGGGAAGTATTTCCAGTGATTGGGCATAAAGTATTTCCGTAGACGGAACAGAAAGCAAGGGCAGCTGATTCGCTTCCACAATAGTATCCTGAATAACAAGTGTATCACCGGGTTGGAAATTCATGAGCTGTTCCAGATGCAATAAGGCCAACCGGCAAGTATTCTCACGAGATTTATAACGATAGATATCCCCTTCTCTGCGGGCCTTGACTTCCTGTAAATCGGAAGCGGATTTCAATCCCAGCTCAACAAAGGCTTCGGTTTGTTTCAGATACCGCTCACTCAACCGGCTTTGTTCTAAAGCAAGATTCAGCAGTTTTCTCTCCAGAATCAGTTTATAATAAGCATCCGTCACTTGATATGCCAGTTCATTCTGCTTATTTTTCAATGCCCATTCGCTACGTTCCTTATTCATCTTCCGGAAGCGTACCTGATGAATGCGTGAAAAGCCTTCAAAAAGAGAAAGAGTCATATCAAGCCCCACAGTCCCTTCCTCAAAAGTTTCGTTGGTATATCCGTTCGTATCCGGATCGATAGAACGACCGAAGCGTTTCCCTGTTTCTGCATTAACCGCCGCACGGGGAAGAAAAGCACCGACAGCGGCCATATAATCTGCCCGTGCCTCCTTTATATCTATCACACTGTTCCGCACAGAAGGATTCTGCTTCCATGCCAGACGAATGCACTCATCCAAAGTCATGCCGGACTGGGCCTGCACAAAATGCGGTAATAAGAATAAGGACAAAAAGAAAAGGTTTTTCATTCTTTATAATATATGCGATTGTGTGTTACGATGATTAGAAGGCAAATAGGATGCCACAATTTTTAAGTAATTGATTATTAGCCAAATGACCAATACGATTGCATTGCATCCGTCCAATTATTACACACCGCAACGTCCAACTTTTGGACGTTATCCATTATTTCATATTCTTCGGGAGCAATTTTCGGGCATTTAAGTAAGCCTTGCAGTAAATATGCCCGAAAACGTCTAATTATTGGACACTCGCTTGCAGAGGAAAGCAAAAACGAATATCTTTACCCCCAAACTTAAAGCATGGTTCAACCTGATAGATACCCCCAATCTTAGATATGGAAAACGGAACTATTTTAATAGTAGATGATAATAAAAGCGTGTTAGCTTCACTGGAGTTACTGCTCGAAAATGAGTTCGGTACAGTTCGCACCGCCGCCAATCCCAATCAAATCACCACGTTACTGACTACCACCTCTATCGACGTCGTTATCCTTGACATGAATTTCTCTGCCGGCATAAACAATGGCAATGAAGGACTGTACTGGTTAAAACAAATCCACGAAATCCGCCCATCTTTACCGGTGGTTATGCTGACTGCTTACGGAGACGTTGAATTGGCGGTAAAAGCACTAAAAAACGGGGCTACTGATTTTTTACTCAAACCTTGGGATAATCAGATTCTGATTCGGAAGATAAAGGAGGCTTATAAAAGTAACAACAGCAAAGCCAAAAGCACTTCAAAGACAACCGGCAAACAGGGGGATACCGAGAAACCGAGCAAACCGGAAATGTTAATCGGCCACTCTCCCGCAATGCTCCAGTTGATTAAAGTGGTCACGAAAGTAGCCAAAACCGACGCCAACATCCTGATCACCGGAGAGAACGGAACAGGAAAAGAGATGTTAGCCAGGGAGATACATCGTTTATCTCCCCGAAATTCCCGTCAAATGCTTGGCATTGATATGGGCGCCATCAGTGAATCACTCTTCGAAAGCGAACTGTTCGGCCACGAACGCGGAGCATTTACCGACGCATACGAAAGTCGTCCGGGAAAATTCGAAGCGGCCAACGGCAGTTCCCTCTTTATGGACGAAATCGGAAACCTTTCCATTGCACTGCAAGCCAAACTATTGACTGTACTGCAGAACCGGAATGTCACCCGAATCGGAAGTAACAAAGTGATTCCCGTTGATATCCGGCTGATCTCTGCTACCAATAAAGATATTCCGGAAATGGTAAAGCAAGGACTGTTCCGGGAAGATTTGTTCTACCGTATCAACACCATTCATCTGGAAATCCCTCCTTTAAGGGAACGGGGTGACGATATCCTATTATTCATAGATACTTTCCTCCATCGTTTTACTTCCAAATATCAACGTCCGGACATACGGATGCACGAGCAAACGATTGAGAAACTACGCTCCTATCACTGGCCGGGCAATATCCGCGAACTGCAACACGCCATCGAAAAAGCGGTGATCTTATGCGAAGGCAACGTGATACGCCCCAAAGATATTCTGGTAAAGCAAAGCTGGAAACCTCAGACGGCAAGCGTCGTCCCCAATCTGGAGGAAGTAGAACGGCAAGCCATCGAAACAGCAATCCTCCAAAACAATGGAAATCTGACAGCCGCCGCCGAACAATTAGGCATCAGCCGACAGACTCTCTATAATAAACTGAAACGATTCAAACCCTGAACAAGATGATATTCAGCCGACATATCTATTGGACCATATTGCTTCGTATCCTGCTCATCCTCGCAACTTCGGGAACAGGGCTGTGGCTCATCATCTCCCAACGTGGCATCATCATCGGTACGTTACTAATCATCTGCTCCTTGTTTCAAATCGGCGGAATAGTCACTTATCTCAATAACATCAACCGGAAACTCCGGCTTTTCTTTGATGCCATCGAGGACAGAGATAATACATTCAGCTACCCCGAGCAAGGAATAAACGAAGAGCAACAACAGCTGAACCGTTCACTGAACCGGATCAACGCCCTATTGGCACAAACCAAAATGGACTACCAGAAACAGGAACATTTCTACCGGTCTCTGCTGGAGAAAGTACCCAACGGAATCATAGCCTGGAACAACTCCAAGAAAATAATCTTCGTCAACAACACAGCGTTGACCTTACTAAACATCGAATCACTGACTCTATATTCCCAACTGGAAAATATCCTGCAGAATGAGAAGAACAGAAAAAGGCTCAGCCTCTCCCAAAGTCAGATGAAACTACAAGACGAAACAATCACCTTGCTTTCCATACAAGACATTGACGACCGGCTCAACGAAAACGAAAGTGAATCATGGAGCAAACTCAGTCATGTCCTGACTCATGAGATCATGAACACGATCGCTCCCATTATCTCACTGTCTCAGACACTGGCTTCCTATCCGGAAATCAGCGAGAAAGGAATCCGCGGGCTTCACATTATTCAGGCGCAAAGCGAACGGCTGATGGAATTTACCGAATCTTTCCGGCATCTGTCCTATCTTCCGCAGCCCGAAAAGCGTCTCTTTTCCCTATCCGACTTATTACACAATCTGGAGGAACTGCTTCAAACCAATTTTCAAGAAAACAATATCTCCTTTACACTCCGGTGCTCCCCCGAACCGATGATGACCGAAGGAGACGAAAAGCAACTGTCACAAGTGTTTCTCAATCTGTTGAAAAACGCCATGCAGGCATTGGAGGGGCATCCGCATGGAGAGCTTTCCCTGCAAGCAGAACAAGACGAACATATAGTCATAGACATCACCGACAATGGTCCCGGTATTCCTCCCGAAATTATGGACAAAGTATTCATCCCCTTTTTTACGACTAAATCAGAAGGTACAGGCATCGGACTGAGCCTGTGCAAAGAAATTATCCGCCGCCACGAAGGGCATTTGGCTATCAAAGAAAGCAGAGCCGGAAAAACGGTTTTTCATATTGAGCTCCCTTAAAAACAACATACGTAAACCTCATACCGGACATTCAAACTTTTTCCACTGTTCTTTTGTTTATAAAGCAGAATATCTAAATACATAATATGAGCATCAAAGAACAATACTGGAAATATTCCCTCATCGTCATCATACTATTTATGGGAATCATCATCTTCCGTCAGATCACTCCTTTTTTGGGAGGATTGCTGGGAGCACTCACTATTTATATTTTGGTACGCACACAAATGACGCACCTGACAGAAAAGTGGAAACTGAAACGCAGTGTTGCCGCATTGCTGATTACAGCAGAGACGGTTATGGTATTTTTGGTTCCGCTCGGACTGACAATCTGGCTACTGGTAAACCAACTTCAGGACATCAATCTGGACCCGCAAACATTCATTGCCCCGATGCAGCAGGTGGCAGAGTTTATCAAAGAAAAAACGGGTTATGATGTGCTGGGAAAAGATACCTTGTCATTCATTGTCTCCATCCTACCCCGCATCGGACAAATCATAATGGAAAGCATCAGCAGCCTTGCCATCAATCTGTTTGTCATGGTATTCGTACTATACTTTATGCTGATAGGAGGAAAAAAGATGGAAGCTTATGTGAATGACATTCTCCCGTTCAATGAAGCGAATACACAGGAAGTAATTCACGAAATCAATATGATTGTACGTTCCAATGCCATCGGCATACCTCTGTTAGCCATTATTCAAGGAGGGGTCGCCATGATAGGGTATCTTATCTTCGGAGCACCCAATGTCCTGGTATTGGGATTCCTGACCTGCTTCGCCACCATCATTCCAATGGTAGGAACTGCCTTGATATGGTTTCCCGTAGCTGCCTATCTTGCCGTAACCGGAGACTGGTTCAACGCTATCGGACTCGCCGCATACGGTGGAATAGTCATATCTCAGTCGGATAACCTGATCCGATTCATCCTGCAGAAGAAAATGGCGGATACCCATCCGCTGATTACGATATTCGGAGTCGTTATCGGTTTGCCGTTGTTCGGATTTATGGGAGTCATCTTCGGTCCGTTGCTGCTTTCATTATTCTTTCTATTCGTCGACATGTTCAAGAAAGAATATCTGGATTTACGAAATAACCTTCCTGCGAGATGACGGAGCTACCAAAAAAATGCGTACTTTTGCAGTCGTAAAAACGACACTTATATCCAATGGAAGCATTTACATTCAATACTGTCGAACTGATTCTTTTATCGGCGGCAGGTATTCTTTTTATCATTCAGCTCATTTATTATTTCGGCTTGTACAATCGGATACATACCCGCAATAAGGCTGTACGCAAAGAAGCAGTGCACTTCACACAAGAGATGCCTCCGCTTTCCGTGATTCTTTGTGCACGCAACGAAGCTGATAACCTACGTAAAATCTTACCTGCCATTCTCGAACAAGACTATCCGCAGTTCGAAGTGATTGTTATCAACGATGCTTCTACGGATGAGACAGAGGATGTACTGGGATTTATGGAAGAGAAATATCCTCACCTCTACCACAGCTTCACTCCCGACAGCGCACGCTACATCAGTCATAAGAAACTTGCCCTGACATTGGGCATCAAGGCCAGCAAACACGACTGGCTGGTATTTACAGAAACAAACTGTATGCCTGCAAGCAAAGACTGGCTCAGACTAATGGCACGTAACTTCACTTCACAGACTCAGATAGTACTGGGATACAGCGGTTACGACCGGACCAAAGGATGGCTGCATAAACGGGTAGCCTTTGACACGTTATTCCAGTCTCTGCGTTATTTATGCTTTGCATTGGCAGGAAAGCCATACATGGGCATCGGCCGCAATATGGCTTACCGGAAAGAATTATTCTTCCAGAGAAAAGGCTATTCCACTTATCTGAACCTGCAACGCGGGGAAGATGATTTATTCATCAACCAGATAGCCACCCCATCCAACACACGCGTAGAAACGGATATCAATGCAACTATGCGGATACAACCGGTATACAGCTACAAAGAATGGAAAGAAGAAAAGATAAGCTATATGGCAACCGCACGCTTTTATCACGGTGTACAGCGCTATTTGTTAGGATTCGAGACTTTCTCCCGTCTGCTGTTTTACGCTGCCTGCATCGCGGGTCTTGTATTCGGCATCCTCAACAACCATTGGCTGGCTGCCGGAATTGCATTACTGATCTGGCTGTTCCGCTATACCGTACAGGCAATCATCATTAATCGGACAGCCAAAGAAATGGGCGGAGACAGGAAATATTATTTCTCCCTGCCGGTTTTCGATATCCTCCAGCCCATCCAGTCGCTCAAATTCAAACTTTACCGCTCCTTACGCAGGAAAGGGGACTTTATGAGAAGATAGGCAACTGCTGATTACATGGGCCGCTGCATATAGATCGCATCCGAACCATCATGATAATAGTTTGGCTTTACTCCTACGGGAATAAAGCCATTTTTCATATATAGCTTGATGGCAGGCGTATTCGACTCTTTTACTTCGAGCGTAATCTTTGCCGCCTTACATTCAAGAGCTGTCTCAATCGTCCGCTCCATGAGCAACTGTCCCAGCTTCCTTCCTCTGCAGTCCGGATGGACGGCTATCGAATATATCCGCAGATAACGGGTTCCCGCATGAAACAATAATGAGACATAGGCGATCATCCGCTCCTGTTCCACTACCACATAAAAGGTGCCCTTTGAACGGCAGATCAGATAAACAAACTGTTCTCTCGAAAAACTATCTTCCTGAAAACATTCCTGCTCTATCTCCAGAATGGCAGGAATGTCTCCCACTTTTGCCTGACGGAGGTGTATCGTTGGTTCCATCATTAATAATGTTTCATTTCCAGCGCCTGCTCAAAGTGATTCAACAGACGGTAATACATTTCGTCACCGATAATCGCATCTTCCAGTTCATGGTCGATACTCGGATTATCGTTGATTTCAATCACGTAAGCCTTATCATCGACCATCTTCAAATCCACTCCATACAAGCCTTTTCCGATGAGATTGGCAGCCTTTATCGCCGTATCCAGTACCACACGCGGCACCTGATAGATAGGAATCGTATCCACCAGTCCGCAGCGGCTCCTGCCCGAATCATAATGGCAATAAATCTGCCAATGACCTTTTGCCATATAATACTTGCAGGCATACAAAGGTACTCCGTTCAGCAGACCGACACGCCAGTCAAACTCCGTAGGCGTAAATGCCTGCGCCAACAAGATAGCCGACTTCTCGAAAAGAAGTTCAAGACTTGTTTTCAGTTCTTCTTCATTGGACACCTTTTTCATGCCAATGGAATAGGAACCGTCCGGTATCTTCAGGATGAAAGGAGCACCAACCTGCTCACTGATCTGCTCGAACGAGTTCTCATTGGACTGAAAAATCAACGTAGACTTCGGTGCCGGAATCCTTTCTTTCTCAAAAAGTTCTTTCAGATAAACCTTATTGGTACACCGAATGATAGACAACGGATCATCAATGACGACCATCCCATTCTGGGCGGCCAACTGTGACAAATGGAATGTATAATGATTCAGCGATGTCGTTGTCCGGATAAACAGCGCATCAAATTCCAACAGACGCATGGCATCATCCTCTGTAATCATTTCGACGTGGATATTCATCTTTTTGGCCACCTCGGAGAGTTTATGCAAAGCGCCTTTGTTGCTGGGCGGAAATTTCTCTTTCGGATCGATCAGTACCGCCAAGCTATATCTCGGAGCTTTTGCCGACTTAGGCGCACGCCATATTTTCTTATTAAAGTTATCCAGCGTATTGGCAAAGAAGTCCTGTTCCTCATCATCCAACCGGTTCAAAGGCAAGAACTGAATACTTTCAATCTGATTCTTGGGATGAGTGTTCAGAGCGACTCTCAACAAAGGGCAGGGATAGTTCTCGAAAATGAAGCGGGCCACTCTTTCCAGCCCTTTCTCACGGCATTTCCCGAAATAGATATTCAGATACCAGATATCACTTTTGACCCCGTTCTTCTGAATCCATTGATAACACAACGCCTGCAGACTTCGGTCCATGCGGATTCCTGTCCCCGTCTCCAGTTTGTTGATGATGTCAACATCGGGAATCACCCGTTGTCCTCTCGTCTGGGCAAGCAACGAACAGTAATACCCTTCGGAGTTATAGCTGTAATCATTGCTAAGATTAATAACTAACTTCCGGTCTTTTTCAACCGGCTTGTTCTTCAGATAGTCGGAAACAGTCAGGATACTTTTCGTCTCACAATACGGCTTCCAGTCATCCGGATTATCCAACAGAATTAACACATTATTCATAATGGTTAAAAATTAAACCTACAAGAGGATATTAAGTAAATCGGGCGCAAATATAGACATATTATTCACTCTACATCACGCTACGGTCTAAATTATTTTTGCAGCAAAAAAAGAAAAGAAAAAGAGAAGATTACTCGTACCGCATGGAGCTTGCAGGATTGATCTTCGTTATCAAGTAAGAAGGTCCGATCAGCATCAGAACCGATGCCAGCAACGTACCTGCATTGATCAAAAGGAAGAACCAGACATTGAAAGAAACCGATACCGTATCAACATAATAATTCTCCGGATCGAGCTTAAATATTCCGAATTGGGACTGGATAAAACAGAATGCCAGTCCAATCGCATTGCCCCAAAGCATCCCCTTGCCGATGAGAAAGACGGCAAACCAAAGGAAAGTCTTGCGAATCGTAAAATTATCGGCTCCCAGCGCTTTCAGTATTCCGATCATATTGGTGCGTTCTATGATAATAATCAGCAAACCGGAAATCATGGTAAAGCCGGCAACTCCTATCATCAGGAAAAGGATTACCCATACATTCAGATCAAGCAGATTGAGCCATTCAAATATCTGGGGATTCAGTTGCTCGATGTTGCGTACAAAATACACGCCTCCAAACTTATCCCGCTGACTATCCGTATCAACGGCTATCTCGTAAGTGATATCTTCCAGTTTATCATAGTCGCGCACCTGCAGTTCCACACCGCTCACCTGCTCCGGTTCCCAGCCATTCAGGCGGTTCACCAAATAAAGGTCAGTCAGCAGAAACAGATTATCATACTCCGAGAAATTGGTCTGATAGATGCCTGCAATCGTCAAGCGCCGGGCACGGATATTATCCTGAATATAATAGGTATATATCTTATCTCCCAGCTTCAGCTTCATTTTGGTAGCCAGCGCCTTGGAGATAAGTACCTGATTACTCGAAGCCGAATCGCTGAACGCAGGAATCTCCCCTTCCACCAGATACTCCTGCATAAAACTCGGATCAAACTCCGGTCCGACACCTTTCAGTACCATTCCCTGAAAAGCATCATCCGTTTTTATCATCCCCGGCTTGGTAGAATAACGTTGCACATGGCTTACTTGGGGATAACCGGAAAGAGCAGTCATCATACTGTCCCCCACCGCAATCGGATGAGTCTCATAAGAATTGACCGCATCCAGATTCGCTATCTGAATGTGCGACCCGAACCCGATGACTTTATTCCTTACCTCACTTTTAAACCCTATGACTACCGCCACCGCAATAATCATAACAGCCAACCCTATGGCAATACCAGCCATAGCAATGAGGACCGCAGGACGTGAAACCTGTTTTCCACCATCGCTCTCGCGATAAATACGACGGGCTATAAAAAGAGATAACGACAATTCTTTAATAGGTATTAAGTATTAGGTAATAAGTAATAGCCGTAGCTTATTTAGAGATCAGGGATTAGGGATTAAGTATTATATTAAGCATTAAGACATTACCTTATGATATAATTATCAACCTTATAATACATCATACGCCAACCAGCGTCTACGGTTATTACCTATTACTTAATACTTATTACTTATTTCCTATTCCGTTCTTCCCGGATACACCTCCAACGCCTTTTGCAGGATGAAAAGCGCACGGGTCAAATCTTCTTTCTTCAATACGTAGGCGATACGCACTTCATTGATGCCGGAGCCCGGAGTAGTATAGAAACCGGAAGCCGGTGCCATAAATACGGTCTGGCCTTCGTATTCAAAGTCAGAAAGACACCATGCACAGAACTTGTCCGAGTCGTCTACGGGGAGTTTGGCTACGGTATAGAAAGCCCCCATCGGAATCGGAGAATAAACGCCCGGAATACGGTTCAATCCATCAATCAAGCATTTACGCCGTTCTACGTATTCATCATACGTCTCACGCGAATATTCCTCCGGAGCATCCAAAGAAGCCTCGGCGGCAATCTGTCCGATCAAAGGAGGACTCAGACGAGCCTGACAGAATTTCATAACAGCGTCACGTATCTCTTTGTTCTTGGTAATCAATGCACCGATACGGATTCCGCACTCCGAATAACGCTTGGAAACTGAATCGATCAGCACTACATTATTCTCGATACCTTCCAGATGACAGGCAGAGATATAAGGAGAGCCGGTATAAATAAATTCACGATATACTTCGTCAGAGAAGAGGAAGAGGTCGTACTTCTTCACCAGGTCACGGATCTGATTCATTTCCCGACGTGTATACAGATAACCGGTCGGGTTGTTCGGATTACAAATCAGGATAGCCTTGGTACGTTCATTGATCAGTTCTTCGAATTTCTCTACTTTCGGCAGGGAGAAACCTTCTTCAATGGTCGTTGCAATCGTACGGATCTTTGCTCCGGCAGAGATGGCAAATGCCATGTAGTTGGCGTATGCAGGTTCCGGAACAATGATTTCATCTCCCGGATTCAGGCAGGAAAGGAAGGAAAAAAGTACCGCTTCCGAACCTCCCGATGTAATGATTATATCGTCAGCCGTCAGATTGATGTTGAACTTTGCATAATATCCCACAAGTTTCTCGCGATAGCTTCTGTTTCCGGCACTGGGGCTATATTCCAGCACTTTACGGTCGATGTTGCGTATCGCGTCAATCGCGGCCTGAGGAGTGGGCAGGTCAGGCTGTCCGATATTCAGGTGAAACACATGGACTCCCCGTTGCTTGGCAGCGTCTGCCAAAGGAGCCAGTTTTCTGATAGGAGATGCAGGCATCTCGTTTCCGCGAATGGATATGGTTGGCATAATTTTAACTACAAATTACTAATTACTATTTACTTTTTCTACTTGGAGCTGCAAATGTACGCAATAATTTGAATACAGAGACATAAAAACTTTAAAAACCTTAGCAAGGTTAAAATCGTTATGGAATTTTGAAAAGAAAGCTATACATTTGTCATACAGAAAACTTAAAACAATACCATAATGACCATACACCTTATCTCATTCGCGTCACTGCTTCATAAACAAGTCTCATTGCGTAGTTCACACGAAGCGATTTTGAGTGAACTTGAAAAATACTACACTGTAAAATTCATCGATTATCAAGATATGAATAAACTAAGCAGTGATGATTTCAAGATTATTTTTATCGCTACCGGCGGAGTGGAACGGCTGGTCATCCAACACTTCGAAAGCCTTCCCCGCCCCGCTATTTTACTGGCAGACGGTATGCAGAACTCGCTGGCTGCGGCTTTGGAAATCTCCACATGGTTACGGGGACGCGGCATGAAAAGTGAAATCCTGCACGGGGAATTACCGGTCATCATCCAGCGTATCCATACACTTTACAATAATTTCCAGGCACAACGTTCTTTATTCGGCAAGCGTATCGGAGTCATCGGAACTCCTTCTTCGTGGCTGGTTGCCAGCAATGTTGACTATCTTTTGGCAAAACGTCGCTGGGGTATTGAATATATGGATATTCCATTGGAACGGATTTATGAACATTTCCAACAAATAACGGATGATGAAGTAGGCGCCTCCTGTGCCGCAGTCGCTTCACAGGCTCTTGCCTGTCGTGAAGGCACTCCCGAAGATTTAATCAAAGCGATGCGATTATACCGGGCTATCAAGAAGGTATGCGAGGAGGAACGGTTGGAAGCATTGACTTTAAGTTGCTTCAAACTGATTGAACAAATCGACACTACCGGCTGCCTGGCATTATCCTTACTTAATGATGATGGAATCATGGCGGGTTGCGAAGGCGACTTGCAGTCTATCTTCACCTTGCTGGCTGTTAAAGCGCTCACCAAAAAGGATGGATTCATGGCAAATCCCTCTATGATCAATTCACGCACCAACGAACTTATTTTAGCTCATTGCACCGTCGGTCTCAAACAGGCGGAAAGATATATCATCCGCAACCATTTTGAAACGGAAAAGGGGATCGCCATTCAAGGGCTGCTTCCCACCGGAGACGTGACTATCGTCAAATGCGGTGGCGAATGCCTCGACGAATATTATCTGTCTACGGGAACGTTATCCGAAAACACAAATTATATCAATATGTGCCGCACACAGGTACGCATACGGATGAATACTCCTGCCGAGTATTTCTTAAAAAATCCGTTGGGAAATCATCATATTCTCATTCATGGGAACTTTGAGGATACATTGAATGAGTTCTTTCAGGCAAATGCTTGCAAGAGGACGGAATAAAATACTTAATCCCCCATTCCATTTGATTTTTCACATTGGAATGGGGAATTTTCATTTCAGTGAGTAAACCCAATAACTATCGCCTACTTCTGTTTCAAAAGTATTAATATAGTAAATACCATCTTTTACCTGTTTTGATTTAGCCCCTTCTATCTGCACAGGTACCGAAGTTCTTAATACACATTTATTACCTAAATTTGATTTAATCTTTGCTTGTCTCAATTGACCATTATTCCAATCAATATCTACCTCAAAATTGCCACGAGCTTTTAAGCCGGATACCCTGCCTGAAGGCCAAGCAGAAGGTAACGCAGGAAGTAAATGAATCTCTTTCAAATGACTCTGAAGCAGGATTTCTATGAATCCGGCTGTCGCACCAAAATTTCCATCAATCTGAAAAGGAGGACACGCATCAAATAGATTAGGATATGTCCCCCCCGCATCTCCTGAATTGGGCTCATAATAATGCATAATTTCACGAATCATTTTGTAAGCATGATCTCCATCTAACAAACGAGCGGCAAAATTTATTTTCCATCCCTTACTCCATCCTGTACCTTCATCTCCACGAAGTTCAAAAGTGCGGTTGGCCGCCCTCGCTAATTCAGGAGTTATCAAAGGCGAAATCTGACGTCCCGGATGCAATCCAAACAAATGTGAAAGATGCCGATGATGTGGTTCATATTCTTCATAATCCTTACTCCATTCCTGTAACTGACCATGCGCTCCGATCTGATAAGGTAATAATTTGGCTTTTTTATCTATCAACTGCTTGCGAAACTTCTTATCAATATCCAATATTTCCGACGCCTCTATCAAATTCATAAATAGATCACGAATAATTGCAATATCCATAGTAGCAGACTCTGATACAGCATAAGGCCTCTTATCTACCAAGAATTTATTTTCCGGTGATGTGGAAGGAGAAGTTATTAAATAACCATCTTTTTCAACCAACCAATCAAAGCAAAACAAAACTGCCTCCTTCATTATAGGATATGCTTCATTCCTCAGAAACTCTTTATCTCCCGTAAAACAATAATGTTCCCATAAATGCTGACAAAGCCAATTTCCTCCCATATACCAATTTGCCCAAACCGGGTCACCATCTCCACAATTCCCTACTGCGTTACTCAATCCCCAAATATCAGTATTGTGATGAACTACCCATCCTCTCGCTCGATAATATTCTTTAGCTATCACTTTTCCTGTATATGACAAATTTTTAATCCAACTTAAAAGAGGTAAATGCATATCTGATAAATTAGCCGTTTCTGCAGGCCAATAGTTCATCTCTGTATTGATGTTAATCGTATAGTTAGAACTCCAAGGTGGACGAAATTCCTTATTCCACAGTCCCTGTAAATTAACAGCCGTCCCCCCCGGACGTGAGGAGGAAATCAATAAATATCTACCATATTGGAAATAAAGTTCTTCCAACTGTGGATCATAATTCCCATAAGAATACAATTTCAACCGCAAATCGGTAGGAAGTTTCTCATTAATTTTATTATTCAATGTATCAGTTAATTGCAAAGAGACACGATCAAAATATGTTTTAAAATCAGTGATATGTCTTACTTTCAGTTCCTCAATATTATTCCCTATAATACGTTCTATTCTATTCTGAGAAATCCGTTTTTCATCTCTTCCATCTTTATCAGGACATTTATCAAAACCATTAAAACTTGTGGCAGCCGATAAAAGTAGAGTAAGTTCATCCGCATTCCTTACATGAATACCATCCTTATCTGCATACATAGAGCCCGATACAGGTAAAGCTTTCAAAACCGTTTGAAAACGCATACCACTTCTTCCTTTCTGATCCGTTTGCTCAATCGGTTCTCTCCCTTGTTTATTATAATAAACAGGGTCCACACGTATCGGTGCTTGTCCATTCATTAAAAGCATATCTTTTCCCTGTACGATTACAGAGTTTTTAAGGAGGCTTTCCAAACCAATATCCAACGTCACTCTTCCAGGTTTACTAGCCGTAATTCGAATAACCATTATGCTGTCCGGTGCACTAACAAATATCTCACGTATATATTTCACACCATCAATTTCAAATGCTGTAGTTGCAACAGCTTCATTCAAATGTAGACTTCTCCGATAATTTATCGGAGAAGATTTACTATCAAAACTTTGCTTTATATGCAAATCTCCCAAAGGTAAAAAACTCTCGGTATAATGACCTTGCATTCTTTTACAAAGTTCTGTTGCTTTCTGGTAATCATTTTTAGCAAGTGCCTCTCTAATAGGAGCTAAATATCTATAAGCCTCAGGATTCACATTCCTTTTTTGTGGTCCCCCCGACCATAAAGTTCCTTCATTCAACTGTATTAACTCATTCTCAACACCACCAAACACCATTGCCCCTAAATGCCCGTTGCCAATAGGTAAAGCCTCTTCCCATAGTTTAGCAGGTTGTTCATACCATAACTTTAAATTTTCCTGAGCACTCAATGGCAAAAATAAAAAAACTAATATTATTAATTGAAATCTCTTCATTGTATATATTACATTCAAATAAATTAACGATCTTTTTTGGTCAAGCCCAATCAACCCTTATAATATGAGTTAGTAAAGGAGGACCTAAACTCAATATCATTTTTCATACAAGTTAACAAGAAATAGAGAATACATTAATTTTATTTAACTCAAAGACTATAGGACTAGAAACTTTATACCAATAAGTATAATTAACTTCACCATCTGTTGTTACAATACGGAACACTTTTCCTGTAATTACATTTTGGGCAGGCACCACTGCTCTAAATTTTCCTTCCCCCACTTCTAACATTGTTATATAATCAGCAACCTCATCTTCTTTCACATATACAGTCTGATTCACTAAATCTACAGTAGCCGTCTTCTTGGCACAAATGTCTACTTTAACTACGGTCTCACTCTCCGGCAATTCCACATTCACCTCTACCAATGCTAACTGATGAGAAAATGCTAAAGTAATAAATGTATCTTCCACTGTAGCTTTATCATTCACCGCAAGTAATAAATCACTCTGATTATATCGTTCTTCAACAGATTGGTCTTGCTTAACCGCAAATTCAAAACTAGTATTTTTAATCTCAGCATTATATGGATAATACGCATAAAAATTCAAATTACTTCCATCAACAGGGAATGTAACAGATTGTTCTGCAGACCATTTTTCTTCTTTTTTATTATACTCATATTTCAAATTTGTATGAATAACATCTTCTTCCCCTCTTTTAATTCCCCATACGCCTATTTGATCATCGTCAACAAAAACAGTCTTCAAATTTTCAGAAGTTGTTGTACGAGTTACTGATAAAATACCAAACTTAAAAATGACTTCACGCTCTCCTACGCCTAAAAAAGAACTATTTGTCATACTTTCACTACATGAAACTAAAAATGTGGACAGTAAAAAAGTCAATATCTTGAATCTATTTTGTTTCTTCATTTTATTCATATTTTAGTGGTGAGTATTAATTTTTCCTTTTAAAAATTAGATCAGTCAGATAAAAATCAGTAGTGGTATTTTTATCACTTGAATAAAAAGCCAAATAAAAATTAGCAAGTGCTGTAGGAGTTGATTTCACAACAGAAGAACCTGATGCAGATTCTACCATTTGAGAAAAATCAAAGTCTATTGAACACATCTCATAACTATTAGAAAGAGTAAACTGAGCTTCGCCTGCATTACCAGTAGTTGTATTCTTTACCACAAAAAGATTGCTATTTCTATTTGCACTTTCATTTGATTTTACATAACACCCCATCTTTTTACCTACAGTTCCTTTCGCTCGAAAACTCAATGTATATATTTGAGGTTTTGCATTACCCATTTTATAGGCTATAAAATTATGATACCATGTTCCTCCACTATTCTCAAAATGCCCATAAATAACATTACTATCTAATTCTTTATCCAATTCAACTTTGACATCTATTATTTCTTGCTTATATTGCTGATAGCACCATGTGTCCATTGGTTCCAACATCGCATTACTGCTCTTTGTCCATACTCCTAACGGCAACTCATCAATAGCTGTTTGAATATTATTTTCTTCCCCTGTTACTAAATGTTCTTCTCCCGGTAGCCAATCTTTTATAGCTTCTTCTTCCGTTACTACATCTATTTTATCCAAATTTACTTTAACAGAACAGATATATCTCATCCCCTGTTTCAACGACTCTATTTCCTCTGATAAAACCCACTGAAAGGTTCGTTCCATCTTTGGTAGTTTTATTGCGACCTGATATCCCTCTATAGAATTAGAAGGAAGTATCTGACCACAAGCACCATTTTCCTCGTCCAATGGTAATAACTCAATATCTTTCATTGTCGATGCATTCTCAAATATGCCTAACAGCAAATTAAAATCAGCTTTCGTATTCATACCCGAAATTTTGATTTCAGATTCCATCAAATGCTCATCAGTTACACCATCACCCGCTTCCAATCGAAATAGAATTTGCGATAATACAGGACGAAACTGCAATTCAACTTTATTGTTATCCTTATTCAGCCCCTTACCATTACTTGCATATAAGAAACTAAAATTAGAAGTTTGTTTTTGATTAGCGACATCAAATTTATAGACCTCATCAATTAAAGTCTCCTTCCAAGGATAGTAACCTATAATACTTACATTACTACCATCTTGTGGATAAAAAATTACATCATCTTTATTGACAGGTGTAAAATATCCTTGTGGATTTACAGTCGTTTGATATTTTACATTACAATAAGGTTCGAGGCATTCAACCTTATTATCTTTTAACATATAGACTCCGATTGTTTTACCAGATTTCCATTGTTCGCCAACATCTTCCGTATCAAAAGTATATGCTTTTCCCATTAATACAGCAGGAGTCTGCATCTGTTGACTATTATTCGTTTCATTATCGCTACAACTACAAAAAATGGATACAATAGTCATCACTATGTATACATATAATAAAATGTCTTTCATATTATATTTCATTAATTATATATTTACGGTTACTGATTTTCCTCCCCAAGCTCCTTGAGGCATTTTTACAGAAATAGTTTTTCCATTATAAATAATCTCTATTTCCTTCAGATTTGCGTTCATTGTAGGATCTGCTACAGATAATTGTTCACCCTTTTCGTTCTTTTCAATTAACAATGAACATGGAGAAGAAACAGCCAATTCAATTCCATGTGCTTCTAACTTAGCATTTTCATTATAAAACACGGCTTCTAAAACACTTTTATCTTTATATGCGGCAGCTTGTATCAAAGTATCATTACGTAACACTTCAAATGGTAATTCCATTGTAGGTATTTGTTCTCCTGCATACACAACGTAACCATAAGTATCATTCACCGGCGAGTGAGAGTGATCTACCCATAAGCGAAGAATATCAACTTGTTCGGGCAAATCTTTCACCTCTGTGTTTGCACCATTTCGTTTTACCCATTCCGTTTCTTTTATTTCATAGGTAAATGACGCATTTTTAGAGTATTCGGGCAATACAGTATATGCAAATTTACCTTTCTGTATAACCCAAACAGGTTTTCCCTCAACGAAGAAAGGCCATATGCCTTTCCCTACCGGAATTAGTTTTCCATCCTGCATCGCTATTATTTGACTTTCATGTAATGTCTGATCTATAGTTGTGCGAATTGTGCCTTCCATTTCCGGATTCATATTAGTTATACCTGCCCCCAATGCCAACATATAATCACCAAACATTAGATACGATTTATATGCCTTCACTCCATACAACATTTGATTTTTACCTACGTTATTTCCTTTGTCATTTACTCCTTCTTTCTCAGTAGCATTCATCTTTTCAAAAATATATCCGGCAACAGCATTCGCATTACCACTCGTAGCTGCACCTGCAAAATTATGCTTACTACAATATCCACGCCAGTTTGTTACAGGGACAAGTTTATCCATACCTTCTCTCGCTGTCACACCGGGAGTAGCCGTTACATCCCAAGCACCTACAACTTTCTTATATTCATCCCCTCGTTTTTGAAATAATGTCATACCATCTGCAGGATAGAAATTATATCCATCTGCAAAACCAATTGCACTTTCTAATCCATCACAACGTAAAGATGCCATATTCACTAAAATATGATAACTTTTATTCTTTTTCATCAGTTTGTCATTATTAAAGAACCAACGAGTTCCATTATACATACCTTTTCCATAACCTTCCATATCTATCACATATTTCTCTGCATCTTTCTGAAAACATCTCAATTCTTCCAACTGCTGAATATTAAAAGATTCACTCCAATTTTTTAACAAATTTTTCACTAACACAAGAGAACGAATAAGCTTTCTATCTGGATCGTACTGTGCAGTTGTACGATCAAAAAAAGGTAAAGAATATCCTTTATAATAGAACCAATTACTTCCACGAATAAATCCAAGTAATGTTTCCACATTATCCGTGCTCAACCTACATTCCCAAGGAGTATTTCTAAAAGCCACCAGCATATCAAGTGCAGTGCAAATTCCAGAAATCGGATATCCCCATATAAGACACTGCATTCCATGCCCCCATCCGGCACCATCAACAGTACATCCTTCCGTCCAAAAAGCATCCTTATAAGTATTTTGAGATGTACGTCCAATGCCTCGTTGAGCAACCTCACTCAATACATCAACCATAGGAATCGATCTGTACATTGCCGCTACCGGAATTAATGAACGAAAAGCCAATCCATTACCTCCTACCCACCAAACGTGATTACGGAAACGATCTATTTGCACAACATTCTTATCAGTATAATCATTTCTTAGAGGTTGAGTCCAAGCTTGAAGAGCAACTACTTTCAACATCTCACATACCGATTGCAAATCATCATCTTCGCTTTTACCACTTTCAACTTCTTCCATTTTATTCAAAAAACAGAAATAGATATTAACTGATGCAGTCGGTATCGCAAAACAAGAAGCATGAAAACGGAATGAACCATTCTTACGACTGATCTCAAGATTTCCATAATAAAGTATAGCCTTTTGAAGTTTCATAAAGTTATCTTTGTCCAATTTCTCTGTCATACGTCCTCTCCGAAACTCTTCAGCAATTTTCCATATTCTATTAAATGCTTCTGTCAAAAATTCATTTATTTTATCTTGTTTCCCTTTCATTATCTTTTCTTCTGACTCAGAAAGATCCACAAAAGTTCCATCTTCTTTCCAATTATGCAAAATCTCAGAAACACTCAATGTACATTTTCTCAATTGATGACCTCTATATGCACATTTCGAATACTTATCACGAAATTCGTTCAATGCTTTTACTTTTTCTTTTTCACAATTTTGAACTTCTTGTGCATTAGTATAATAATAGTGATAGTTATCAAATGCTAATTTTCTCTCTGCATTCTGTGCAGAAGCGAATAGACACATAAAAAAAATAGCTACAACACTCAAACACTTACTTTTCATAATTACTGTTTTTCTTTAACTATAACTTTTAATTCTTTAACCACACTTTCCGAATTCCACAAATTAGCATTCCGCGCAACGAAAGTAACTGTATATTCTCCCGGAGTATTATACCGATAAGTATATGATGAAGCCCTCATATTCAAAGCAGTAATAGGCTCACCCTGATCAGGTGATACGGCAGTAACATCAATCGATTGACTGATTGCCCACACATCAACAGCCACTCCGGTTGTATTTTGAGGTTGAAACAATAGTCGCGAATCATTAGTACTAAAGTTATTTTGCGACTTTCCCTCTACAAAAACATAACTAAAGCCAAACTCTTTTTGAGGATTATTCATAACCGTTGTAGTTTCTCCTGCTTTTTTCATCAAACTTATAGGTTCAATATTTATTTTAGGCTGAGACTTTTCCAAATTAGGAACAGCTGGAGTTTGATATCGGAAAGCCAGATAAAAATTTTGATCTTTAAAAGCTGATAAATCCCCTTCATCCGAAACTTTTTCTTCACGTGTTTCTGAACAAACAGGCACCTTTAATGCCCCTTCGTCTATTCCTGATAATTTTTGCCAAGTAGCATTTTCAATTCCTTTTACTGAATAATCTCCTCCAAAATCTGTTGAAATATAAATTTCCATAGTTTCTCTATTCTGGTACGCATCATCTGTATACTGTTGCCCAATTGTATATAATAATGATACAGATTCAACATCCACTTTCAAACGATCTTTATAAGCGTATTTTTTCCCTTCCTCACCTGAATAAAATACAAGGTAATCAGGATTCCCACTGAAATCAAATATGACTTCATCTCCAACATATATTTCTTGAGCAGCATTACGTATTGTTGCATCAAAATATAAATCACCAACTTGGTCTGGATTACAAGATGCCACAATCACCAAGTTTAGTATCAAAAACAAAAATAAAAGTATTCTATTCATATATCCGATTATTATAATATTTGCTTACCAATTTTCATTTTGTCCACAAGTGGGATTCGTATTTAGTTCAGCTTGTGGTATAGGAAGATACAAGTGTTTCTCGGCAATATTAAGAGCAGGTACCGCTTTCGCATCAGCTAAGTCATATCCTATTTTTGCCCCTTCTTCATCATAAGATTGATCTGCTAACATACGGATACGATTCATAAAATACTCCTTTCCCCATCTGCGCAATTCCATATGACGAGGGACTTCAAAACATAATTCACGAGTACGTTCCGCACGAATAAATTCTCGAAATTCATCCACATCAGAAAAATCTTCTAAAGCAACCTTATCAACACCTGCACGTAAACGTACTTCATTCAAGGCCTCTATCGCTTCTTGAGTAGGTCCTCCCTCAACTTCATTGATGCATTCAGCAATCATCAATAATACATCAGAATAACGCATAATTGGAAAATTTATTGAAGAACTATTTTTAGACCATGGGCGAACTGGATCATATTCAGCCCTCCATTTCCCTGGATTCCCATCTTTCTTCTTCGCCTTCTCTTCCTCAGTGAACATAACTTTCTGCGTTTTTCCATCAATCGTTTTATAACTATAATCACCAAAATTCCACCATTTACGATTATCTTTTTCTTCATACATCCTAAAAAGTAAACGTGTTCCATCATACCAAGCATAAGCAAATGGCACATCAGAATCTGTTGTATTCCCCTGACTTATACCTAAATATAATCCAACTCTTCCAGCCTCATTCGTTTTATCAAGCCCATTACCATAAAATTCAACTTCAAACATACTCTCCCTATAAGTTAAGTCATATTTGTTAGAACACATATTTATGAATAAGGCACGATAGCCATTCACTCCATCTACATCCTTATATAATTGATGCAACTTACTCTTTTTCACTTCACGTGCCCATTTAAGAGCTTCCCCCCACGTATCAGCTTCCACTGGATATCCAGCTTGCCACATATAAGCCCGTGCCAATAAAGCTTGCGCTGTAGTTTGAGAAATTCGACCTGGAGCATTTAACTCGTCAGCAGGACGACATCCTTTTTCCGCATCTAATAGATCTTTTATTATTTGTTTATAAATATCTACTTGAGGAGATTTTTTCAACTGTTGATGTGATAAGTCTCGCACCACTTCTAAACGTAAGGGCACCTCCCCCCAAAAAGCAACTAAATTCATATAATATAATGCCCGTAATGCTTTTGCTTCAGCCAAAAACATTGCTTTCTTTGGTGCTCCACCACACTCTTCTTCAGTACGTTCATTAAGAGTTATAATATAATCATTAGCTCGATTTATACCTTCATACAAATCTTGCCACGTCCGTTCTATAGTTGAGTTCGTATTATTGTAGTTATAATTATATACTTCCATATTATCTCTTCCATACGAACGATTATAAACCAAAATATCTGAACCTGCATCTAGTCCGGCCCAAAGATTTAAAGCATAAGTTCCTTCCGCACCTAATTTATCATATATACCACTAAGTCCGGCCATACAACTTATCTCGTCATGATACAAACTATGTTCATTCAAATCTCCATATACATCTGTATCCAAAAAATTACAAGAAGAAAGGATTAACATAGCTAATCCCGCTGTATAAATTATATTTTTCATAAATAGATATTTAAATTTACAATCCCAACTTAATACCAAATGTGTAAGAAGTAGTTTTAGGATAAGATGAATAATCAAATCCCCGCGTCAAAGCAGAATTACGGGTAGATACTTCCGGATCATACCCAGTGTATTTTGTCCATGTCCACAGATTTTGCCCACTAATATACAAACGTAATGAGGATAATCCCATTTTCTTAATCAACTTTACAGGAAAATTATAACCTAGCTGGACATTTTTCAAACGAAGAAAAGACGCATCCTCTATCACTCTACTCGTATTTATATTAGTCAAATTACGTTTTACAGCACACAGATAATTTGTATAATTACCTTCTGTATAGGTACCATCTCCATTATCTACTCTCGGCGTCCAATGATCCATAACTGAAGCTAAACGATTAGAATCTCTTCCACGCAAATCTTCTAATTTTTCCCGATTGTAATTAATCACATCATTTCCATACGACCATTGAAAGAAAATATTCAAATCAAAACCTTTATACTCAAAATTATTGGTGATTCCTCCAATGTGAACAGGCAATCCATGCCCAATAACAGTTTGATCTTCTTCTGTCACTTTCCCATCACCATTAATATCACGTAATTTCATGTCACCTGGTTGAATTATATTACGTTCCTGCGTATTATTAGGTATACCCTCTTTTAGTACAAATACCCCTGGAGAAACTTCATTAAAATCCTCATATTGGTACACACCATCATACACATAACCATACATTTCAGAAACAGGGTGCCCAACTCGGGCAATATAAAGATTCTTGGCTGATGGACTTTCCAAGCTGGATACTATAAAGTCTTGTTCTCCAGACAATCCGGTAATCTTACTTCGGTTAAAAGATATATTAAAATCAGTAGTCCATTTAAAACGCTCTCTACCACCAGCCCAATTTACTGTATGGAGAGAAATTTCCAAACCACGATTGCGAATACTGCCTATATTCTGTTGTATTTTATCAAAACCAATAGACAAAGGAACTTCAGCATTCAATAACAAATCTTTTGTTTCTTTTTCATAAACATCAATAGACCCATTAATGCGATTATTAAACAAGCCAAAGTCAATACCCAAATTTGTCTGATATGTCGTCTCCCATTTCATATTTTTGTTAGGCATTTGGGAAATATAAATAGCAGGATTTTCTATTGAATTATTAAAAGCGTAATTCTGATTACCAGAATAAAGTAGTAACGAAGGATAGTTACGATAAGTACTACAATTTCCAGTAGCTCCCCAACCAAGCCTCAACTTCAAATTAGATAACCATGCATGAACAGGCTTCATGAATTTTTCTTCAGATATACGCCACCCAAACGACCCAGAAGGGAAATATCCCCATTTATGATAAGGAAAACGTGAAGTTCCATCGGCACGTACTGTAGCAGTCAATAAATAACGTGATTTCCAATCATAATTAAAACGAGCAAAATAAGAAGCCATATTATCTTCAAAATTTGTCGAAGTCAATTTATCTGGTGTACCATTAGTAATTCCCCAAAAGCCTAAAGCATCCCACGGCACCATAGAAGAACTAGCACCTAAAGATGAGACTGTACGGCAATTCAATGCTCCACCTAACATAGCGGAAATACTATGTCCGCGAAGTTTCTTACGATAGGTTAATGTATATTCATTAGACCATCCATCCCATTCTTTATAAGAAAAGTTTCCATTTGAATGTTTTGCCGAATAACGAGGATCCCCCCAATAAGTATCTTTATTATTAAAAGCTTCCCTCCTATCTATACGCCAATTATAAGCGAAAGTAGCTCTAAATGACAAATTTTTTGTAATATCCCAATTCAAATAAGTATTCAGATTCAACTGCCGACTACGAACTTTTGAATATTGATTCTCTATTGTTTTCAAAGGATTATATGGATAACTAGAATCTTTTTCCAATAATATATTCTCATCTTCTTCTGAACTCGAATAAAAAAGTGGACGATACGCCAATACCTGATATAAAAAATATTGGGTAGACGCTCCTCCTCCCTGTGAAGGAGCAGAACCTTTAGATATATTATTGGCAAAATTAAAAGTAACTCCAGCTTTTATTTTTTTTGATATTTGCTGATCAAGTGTCATACGGGCTTTCAGACTTTCATAAGAGGAGTTGATAATAATTCCCTGTTGATTATAGTAAGAAATGCTTGAACTATATTTTGTATTCTTCGTACCACCCACTAAAGAAATATGATGACTTGTCATTGGAGCATTACGGAACACTCGGTCCTGCCAATTTGTAGATGTAACATTTGCATAATCTTCTAATACACGATTACGCCCCAATGCTTCATCATATCTATAATATGTATTTGCCATATCAGCATCACCTTTTATCTCCTGTTGTAAAGCAACAAAGTCCCGCCCTTGCAGTAATTTCATAAATGTGGGTTTAGTCTGATAAGTAACATAACCATCATACGTTACACGAGGAGCACTTTCCATACCTCTCTTAGTAGTTATAATAATTACTCCATTTGCTCCTCGTGCACCATAAATAGCGGTTGCAGATGCATCCTTTAATACATCAATAGATTCTATATCATTAGGGTTTAATGCAGCAGGATTTGCATCTTCAGTCGCAAATCCATCAATAACATATAAAGGAGTTCCATCCGACGTCTCAGAAATGGTATTACTACCACGAATAACAATATTTGCTTCAGATCCGGGTTGACCATCGCTAGTCACAACCTGTACTCCCGCTACACGTCCTCCGAGTGCCTGATCAAAAGATAGAACCTGAGTTTTATTCAGATCTCCCATATCAACTTTGGCTACCGATCCTGTCAAATCACTTTTTTTTACTGTAGCATAGCCAACAGCTACCACTTCATCCAAGACAACCCCATCTTCTTTTAACACAATATTAAACATTTTTTTAGTTCCTACAGTCACCTCCTTAGTAGCATAACCGATAAACGAAATAACTAAAACAGAAGATCTGTTAGGTACAGATAGTTTAAATGAGCCGTTCACATCTGTTATTGTACCAGATTTTCCTCCTTTCACCATTACATTCGCTCCAATAATAGGCTCCTTCGATTCATCCATGACTTTTCCCGTGATCGAAATCTGTGCAAAAGTCACAGTAAAACAGCCTAATGTCAATAAAAACAAATTGACACGTTTCAAGAATTGTACATTTTTCATAATATGATTAATTGATTCTGATTACTATCTTTTTTCTAAATCCCGTTTTCGTATTAACGCTTCTAAGAAATAATAATCCGCATAATTTAATGGCACGTCAATTTCAACTCCATGAGGAATACTTCCCACAGAGTGCATCAATATAAAATTACCATTTGTCCCCACTTCTGCCCTATATGACGGAGCACTCAAATATTCTATTATCTTATCAGCTGTTTCTTTATACTTCATATCTGATACATAAGTGCTCAATTCATATAAAGCAGAAGCTGTAATAGTAGCTGCCGATACATCGCGAGGTTCATTAGGTATATTTAACGCATTATAATCCCAATATGGAATCAAATCTTCCGGAAGATTCTTATTCGTAAATATAAAATTGTAGATATTACAGGCTTGCGCCAAATATTTAGGATTACGTGTATAACGATAACAAGTTGTATATCCGTAAATAGCCCATGCTTGCCCCCTTGCCCACGCAGACTCATCGGCATATCCCTGTGCGGTCTGTTTTTTACGTATTGCACCTGTTTCCGGATCATAATCCACTACATGATAACAGCTATTGTCTGGTCGAAAATGGTTCTTCAATGTTTGTTCTGCATGGCTAACCGCTATATTATAATAGGTGGAATCACCGGAGAGCCGAGTAGCCTCAAACAGAATCTCTAAATTCATCATATTATCTATAATCACAGGACATTTCCATCCTCTTTTAGAAGGCCAGTCTTTATCAACATCCCATGATTGAATAATCCCGGCCCCCGGACGAAAGCGAGTAGACAGTGAACGGGCTGTTTGCAACACCACTGGCTTATAATCCTTATTATCTTGGCGCATAGCATTTAAGAAACTACACCCTGCCATGAACCCAACATCATGATTACTAGTTATATACTGCACCGAATCAAGTGCTTCCGTATATTTCACTCCCAATTCTTCCCATTTTTTATCTCCTGTTAAATTATAGAGATACCACATACTGCCCGGAAAAAATCCACTTGTCCAATCACCATAAGAGACATAAACAGTCTTTCCATTTTTATCCAATGTCCTCGGATTCATAAAATGACCGCTCTTCTCTATTAATTCTACCTGCAATGAATATTGAGCCACTGCATTAGCGACATTGTCTGAAACTATATCAGTAACTACTGATGGCTTCAGGTTACACCCAGTCATAGATAAAAGTAATACTCCTGTAGAAAATAAGCGAATGCTTTTCATATACTACATACATTTTTATAATTAAACGTGTTTTTGATTAGGACACAAAAATAGACAACCTTTTCCAAAAGCCTATACCATAGACATACAAAGGACATACCTTCTGCGTACAAGCACTCCTCAAACAGCAATAAGTACATAAAACGCATATTTTCTGTACGCAGAACGCAGTTACCCAAGAATACACATTCAAAAGAAAAACGTATATTTGTATCATCATTCAATAATCCTTAAATACAATATGAAATTCAGTAAATTAATATTTCTAATCAGCTATTTTTTAGTGGTTTGCTTGGCTAATGGAAAATCACAAGAAATATCATTTAATCACCTAACAACCGACGACGGACTTTCCAATAATTCTGTGAGGTGTCTTTATCAAGATGAGAAAGGATTTATCTGGATAGGAACACGTAACGGAGTCAACTTATATAATGGAGACGAATTTATTATTTATAAGTTCCGTAAAAACAATCCCAACAGTTTAGTTTATAATAATATCCTAAGCATAACAGGAAACAAAAAAGACGAGATCTACTTTATGACCTCCAAAGGGATATCAATGTTAAAAACTTCAGAAGATAGCTTTACAACTTTGATTCAAGGTAATATACGTTCCATGTACTTTTACCAACAACTTTATATATCTATCGGCATGAATATATACTATTATGACGGAAAACAGTTCAAAGAATACTATCAATTGGAAATCCCGTCACAGACATACATCACGGAAATAAATATCTGTGATGGAGCCATGATGATAGGTACCAATAATCAAGGGCTTTTCCAACTAGATCTCCACACTCAACAGCTTACCCATCTTATCCCTGATAGCCATATAATAAATATATTCAGAGATTCAACCGGAAAATTCTGGATTGGTACTATAGAAAGCGGAATTTATCTAATAAACGGAAAGTCACTAACTAATTTCAGACATAAAAAAAATGATCCCAGCAGTCTTAGTTCTAACTATGTACGTAGTTTCTGTGAAGATAAGCAAGGTAACATATGGATCGGAACTTTTAGCGGTCTTAACCGATTTGATATAAAAACACAAACATTTCGATGCTATAAGAATAATGACAGAGAACAAAGTTTAACACATTCCTCCATTTGGAGTCTACTTTGTGATAAACAAGGTACAGTATGGATCGGAACTTATTTTGGTGGATTAAATTTTTTCACTCCACAAAATCAAATATTCCGTCATTTTCAGCCCTCAAAAGATGCAGGAGAAGGGCTTAGTTCTCCTATCGTCGGAAGAATTATAGAAGATAAAAATAATAATTTATGGATTGGAACCGAAGGAGGAGGCATCAATATGTATAATCCACATAAACAAAGTTTCCAATGGTTCAAGCACAGCAAAGAAAAAAACAGTCTTTCACACGATAATGTAAAAGCTCTTTATTATGATTCCGACAAAGGGATATTATGGATTGGTACTCATATGGGTGGACTTAACAAATTAGATATAGATAGTGGACATTTCACCCACTATCTCTCAGAGAAAAATAATCCGGAATCACTTACCTCAAACATTATAGGAGACATTGTACCTTATAGAGATCAGCTCATACTCGCAACCCCTATAGGTGTATGTCAATTTAATCCTTCCAATGGAAAGAGTACCCCCATGTTTCAAGAAGAACCATGCAAAATAGAATATGCCAATGCACTTTGTATTGATCATCAAGGCACACTTTGGATTAGTGGAAACGGAGAAGGAGTATATCGTTATCAATTCGACACAAAAAACATTAAAAATTACAAACGTAATCCCGCATTAGCACATAGTATAAACAGTAACAACATTAATCGAATTTACGAAGACAGTCAAAAAAGGTTATGGCTTTGTTCAAATGAAAACGGTATTGATCTCTACCGGTATACAACAGACGATTTTGAGAACTTTGATGAACAGAAAAATGGACTTGCAAGTAATTGTGTATATGATGTATGCGAATTATCCCCTACCAAATTATTATTTGTCACTGACATAGGATTCTCCATTTTAGATTGTAAGACACAGAATTTCACTAATTATACTAAAGAAAATGGAGTTCCATTATCTGCAACCAATGAACGTTCATTACATATAACCAGTAGTGGAGAAATACTTATAGGAGGTATGAATGGAATGATTGCCTTTTGTGAAAAAGATATAGTCGCCAAACCAGCTAGTTATGAAATTCATCCTTTCCGACTATTTGTCAATGGAAAAGAAATTAAAATAGATGACGGCTCCCACATCCTTACTAAGACTTTGGCAAATACTTCAAAAATAACATTACAACACAGTCAATCTGTTTTTAGTATCGAATATGCAATTTCCAACTATATCTCTTTCAACAAAGATGAAATCGAGTATTTTCTAAAAGGTTTTTCGAAAAACTGGATGACTGCGCGAGAACAGCATGTTATAACTTACACCAATTTAAATCCAGGGAAATATACACTACTCATCCGTGCAAAGAACAATCCACTTGTAACAGCGAGTAAACTCGAAATCGAAATTTTACCTCCATTTTATCAAACGATATGGGCTTATTTAATCTATGTTCTTTGCATAGGAGTTATTTCATATTATTTATTCCGTACTTACAACAACCGTGTTAAGCTACAAGAATCTCTGAAATATGAAAAGAAACATGCCAAAGACATTGAACAACTTAATCAAGCAAAACTAAAGTTTTTCACAAATATATCTCATGAATTCCGTACCCCGCTCACTTTGATTATCGGGCAAATGGAAATGTTACTTCAAGTGCGTTCTTTTCCCCCTGCTATATACAACAAAATATTGAGCGTCTACAAAAACAGCTTGCAGTTAAAGGAGTTAATAACAGAATTGCTTGATTTTCGAAAACAAGAACAAGGATTTATGACTATCAAAGTAAGTGAACAAAATATTGTTGACTTTATTTATGAAAATTATCTCATATTCCAAGAATACGCTTTACAACGAAAAATCAATTTCAAATTTAACAAAAGCCAAGATTACATTCTAATGTGGTATGATGCAAAACAGATGCAAAAAGTTATGAACAATCTGATTTCCAACGCCTTCAAACACACTAAAGAGGGAGGAGAAATCTCCGTATCTATACGAAAAGGACATAAAGAAATTATCATAGAAGTGACAGACAATGGAATTGGTATTTCCTCTAAGGACATCGAAAAAATATTCGACCGCTTTTATCAAACAGATCAAATAGAATCAATTTCAGATACAGGAACTGGTATTGGATTGTCACTTACCAAAGGGATTATTGAATTACATCATGGTACCATAAAAGTCTTTAGTGAACCCGGAGAAGGAACTACTTTTGGTGTATACCTCAAAACAGGTAAAGAACATTTTTTACCCGAACAGATAAGTGAGACCCAAAATATAATGCAATCAAACGTTGAAGATAATCAGCAAAGTATCAAACTACTCTTGGAGGAACAAGAATTTTTGAATAATGAAAATACAATTGGGATTAATAAAGGAAGAAATGCAAAAATTCTTATAGTAGAAGACAATGATTCCTTACGAAATATGTTAACTAAAATTTTCACACCTTTCTACACCGTATTCACAGCTTCGAATGGATTAGAAGGATGGGAAAAAGTTCAATCAGAACATCCACACATTGTATTGAGTGACATAGTAATGCCTATTATGTCAGGAACAGAACTTTGTAAAAAAATCAAAGAAAATATAGAAACCTGCCACATTCCAGTGGTCCTACTTACTGCACGAACAGCTACTGAATACAATTTAGAAGGCTTACGCATCGGAGCGGACGACTACATTACTAAACCTTTCAATATCAATATTTTATTATCCAGATGTAATAATGTTGTAAATAACCGTATTTTGCTGCAGGAGAAATTCAGTAAACAACCACAGGTCATACCACAAATTTTAGCAACAAATCCATTAGACAAAGAACTCGTAGATAAAGCCATGAATATCATAGAAAAGAATATAGACCATGTCGACTTCAATGTCGATTTTTTAGCACGGGAAATGGGAATTGCCCGCACCAAACTTTTTACCAAGCTTAAAGACATCACCGGGCAAACTCCATATGATTTCATCGTTACCATTCGATTAAAACGAGCAGCCCTCATGCTAAAGGAACACCCAGAACTCAATGTCTCCGAAATCTCAGATCGACTTGGTTTTTCATCTCCCAGACAATTCAGCAAATGCTTCAAAGACAAGTATCATGTAGTTCCACAAGTATATCGAAAGGGAGAAATAACTGATGAAAAAAAGAATGAAAATGGAACAGAATACGAATAAGATGTACACGGAATACACTTTTTATGTATATTTCATACATACACATATCATTAAAAACATCTTTCTTTGCCAACGAAAATATTAAAACGAATAATGTTATGAAGAAACAACTGTTACATATTCTATTATTATCAGCTTTTATCTCAACAGTACATAGTTATGCACAAAAGCTGGATAATCTAACTGAATTAAAACAAAAATCTCAAAATGAAATTTTTCATAATTTAGGAAAAGCCCCGTATACTCCGGCATTCGAATCCGAAGGATATTGGACATGGGGAAGCTCCGTCGTAAAAGACGAAGATGGAAAATATCATATGTTTGTATCCCGCTTTCCTAAATCTCTACCATTTCATCCCGGATGGATGGTAGCCTCGGAAATTGTACATGCTATTTCTGACGTAGCACAAGGCCCTTATAAATTCTGCGATGTGGCATTACCAGCTCGAGGCGCACAATACTGGGATGGTCGTTCGACCCATAATCCCCGTATCCTAAAATACAATCATAAATACTATCTAATCTATATGGGATCCACCCACCCTTTTATCGATCCCAATTATAATGAATTAACTTTAAGTAGCCCTTGGTGTATTGTAGCCCGCTCCAACAAACGTATCGGTTTAGCTATTGCAGACTCCCCATACGGTCCTTGGAAAAGGCTGAATGAACCTATCTTAGAACCAAAACCTAATACTTTCTACAGCTTCCTTACTTCCAATCCCTCACCTATTATTCAAGAAGATGGTTCCGTTATGATGCTTTTCAAAGGACGCTCGCATCTTGAAAACGGTAAATATTCCAATATGGCATTGGGAATAGCCTATGCACCAACCATTGAAGGGCCTTACACGGTACTAAACAATGATCAGCCTATTTTCCAAGTAGATGGACAAGGAGAAGCGGAAGATCCTTTTCTTTGGAAAAATAATGAAAGCTATCATATTATATTTAAAGATCACGTTGCTAAATTTACAGGTGAAAGGGGAGGAGGAGCAATGGCTCACTCCCAAGATGGTATTCATTGGAATATAGATAAAGATCCAAAAGCCTATTCACTCACAGTAGAATGGGAAGATGGAAAGACAAGTTGGCAAAGTAATGTAGAACGGCCATTTATATTATTTGAAAATGGAAAGGCAACTTATGCTTTCTTTGCAACGATGGATGGACCTGGTGGTGGATTTAATGGACACAATTCATGGAATATGGTAATTCCAATTAAATAACTTTTTAAACAAAAAAAAATGAGAACAAAAAATGTAATGTTATTAACACTGGCAGCTAGTGTTTCAATAAGTAAATCATATGGCAATGTAAGTATTACTCCAGAAACCCCAAAAAGTACTCCCAATCTACTCTATATATTTCCAGATCAATATCGTTTATATGCATTAGGCATTTGGAGCGACCCTGAGTATAAAAATGCTCTCGCCACATTAGGAGATCCGGTACACACTCCCAATTTAGACAAACTTGCCAGACAAGGAGTATTGTTTACTCAAGTCTGTAGTACCTATCCGGTAAGTAGTCCACATCGCGGTATGTTTCTATCGGGAATGTATGCACAAACCAATGGACTTGATATGAATTGTAAATTAGGAAGAAAACATGAATTAAAACATAATATTGAATGTTTTACAGATGTATTATGTAAAGCCAATTACGAAACAGCTTATATAGGTAAAACTCATTGGCATAAGACAGAAGCTTTATTCGACAAAGAAGGAAATTATAAAGGTTGTACAGAAGCTCCGGGAGGATATTCCGCATTCGAATATGACACTTATATACCTGAAGGTAAAAGTCGTCATAGTAATAAATATTGGTTTCAACAAATACGTGATAATCATTTCAATGCAATCTCATATTCAAATCGTCCAGAATTGATCAACGGGAAAAAGGATGGAGAAGCGTATTATTCACAGCAATTTACAGCTCACAAAGAGGCTGATGTCGTCATAAAATATTTAAAAAACGAAAACAATGAACGTAATCCTGATAAACCTTTTAGTATTATATGGTCATTAAATCCCCCCCATCCACCTTATTTCAAATTAAGCGATTGCGATACAATTGTCTATAATCAATTTTATAAAGATATGCCAATTTCTAAACTTTTGGCACGTAAGAATATAGACGAAAATCTAAAATCAAGTATTCCGACTGATGAAAATAAAAAAATAATAATGAATGCCCGTATCTATTTCTCACTAATTACATCAATAGACAAAGAGATAGGTCGTGTACTTCAAGCATTAGAGGAAACAGGAGAAGCTCAAAATACAATCGTAGTATTTACTTCTGACCATGGTGAGATGCTCGGTAGTCAGAAACGCATGGGTAAAGGAGTTATTTATGACGAATCATTTTTAGTTCCATTCATTATTCGTTATCCACAAAAATTAACACATCAACTGAATAATTTAATGTTTGGATCAGTTGACATCATGCCCACCATGTTAGGTTTAATGGGACTAAGTAAAATGATTCCCTCTTCTGTAATGGGAAAAGACTATTCTGACAGTATTTTAACCGGAAAATATAAAAAGGCTTCTAAACCATCTTCTGCGTTATTCTTCAATGAACATTCAAAGGGAGTACGCACTAACCAATACACTTACGAAGTAAACCAAAAAGGTACTTATATACTATTTGATAATCTTAAAGACCCATATCAAACAAACCCTATATCTTTAGATAGTATTCCTGAAAAAGCGAATATAGAACTTAAAAGTGCACTAGGGCAATGGCTTAAAGAAGCTCATGACAAATGGTACGACCAAAAAACAAATGAAAAACTAATTATTTACCCTCAAAAATAATATAATAAGAATATGAGAGCTACTATCCATTACCTTTATCTTTCGTTACTTCTTTGTTTGCTGAACAACCCGTCACTCAATGCAAAAGAAGCAATCAATGATTCAGTGAGTTTAATCAAAAGAAGTTATATCGACGCTACTGTCGGAAAGGATAAAGGTAAGGAAGTACTTCTCAAAAAACTTTCAGCGATTCCACCCGAAAAGGAAGTCTCCGATCAGAATGTGATTGAACTTCAGCAATTGTATCCCATTTCCTCTGAAGAAATCAAGCATTTGATTAGTACGTTGCAAATGGATGGTTCATGGGAAGATATCAACTACACAGATACTAAACGTTCCGGTTGGGAACCGAAGATACACACGGAGCGCATTCTGAAACTTACTAAATATTATTATCAGAAATCACACGCACTAGAATCTTCCGAGACTTCTCAATTGGCAAATGTAATTCATCTGGCTATGAATTTCTGGTTCAGCAAAGGATTGGAATGTAAAAATTGGTGGTATAATCAGATTGGAATTCCGCGTACCCTGGGACCCGCGTTCTTAATATTCGAAAATGAAATGAGTGAACAGGAAAAACGGGAGGCAATCAAAGTAATGATGAACTCAACTTTCGGTATGACAGGACAAAATAAGGTCTGGCTGGCCGGTAACGTTCTAATCAGAGGATTATTGGAAAACAATTGGGAATTGGTAAAAGAAGCACGTGAAGTCATTACTTCCGAAATAACTCTCGGACAAAAGGAAGGAATCAAAGCTGATTGGAGTTTTCATCAACATGGACCACAACAACAATTCGGCAATTACGGATTATCCTTTCTCGGCAATATGAGTTTCTATTCAGAGCTATTTGCAGGAACTTCTCTTGCTTTTTCTAAAGAACAGCAAAACATTCTCATCTCTCTCCTGCTCGAAGGATATCAATGGATTATATGGAAAGGATATTGGGATGTAAACGGGCTCAACCGACAATTATACCGAAATGCAGATGTTGACAAAAGTTTCAGCCTACTCTTTGCAGCATATTCGTTAATGAAAAGCAGTGAACCGGAAGTTGCAAACAAAATACGAAAAATGATTCAACGTAATTCTGCCTTTTCACAGACTCCTAACACATTCACTGGAAACAAACATTTTTGGGAATCGGATTGTACCATTCACCGCACTCCTAAATGGATGGCTTCTGTACGTATGGCTTCCGACAGAGTTATTGGAACTGAACTGATAAATGAAGATAACCTGAAAGGATATTATATGGCTGACGGCGCACTATACACCTATATACGTGGTGACGAATACCATAATATCTTCCCTTTCTGGGATTGGAGAAGAATTCCGGGAATTACGACTTATGAAAGCAATGCCCCAATCCCCGATCCCAATAGAACAGATTCCCGCAATCATACTTCTTGCGTAGGCGGAGTTACTTATAAAAATACAGGAATCACGGCCATGCAACTGAAACGTAATAAATTGGAAGCCAATAAAACATGGGTATTCACAGACAATTATATACTGTGCATGGGAAGTGACATTCATGCTGACAGTACAGCCACAATTATCACATCCATCGACCAACGATTCAGCAAAGGAGAAATATGGTCAGATGATAATAAACGTTTTTTTCATGATAACACCGGATACATTATCTTACAGGCAGATACCTGTATAGCCTTAACCGAAGATAAAGAAGGACAATGGAAAGATTTCATGGGAATGTACAAACCTAAGATTCTAAAGAATCGCTTATTCTCTATCCATTTGAGACATCGCAAAGACATCCCCTCATCCTATATTTACCTGATACTTCCGGGCACCACACAACAGAAAGTCCACAATTTCGATAATAATTCCATTCATGTGATACGCAATGACAAGGAAGCACAAGCTGTTGTTATCAAAGATTTATGTTATGTAAGTGTCTATCAACCTACACAAATACAAATAAGAAATCAGAATTCCATAATGATATCAAAACCAGGAACATATATTATTCACACAAAGGAAGGAGAATTTACCGCTAAGAGACTTTTTGAGACAGAAAAGAACATCTGATTTATTTTGAAATTTCGAGTAATAGAAATATCTTTATATCAGATAAATTCTATACACATAGGAATTTTCGCACTTTCCTCTATCACCTATCACCTCAGGTCCCAAAAGTACTTATTCATCGCACTTTCATGCACGGTGACAGGTTGTGCGGAACCTATCGCCACACCTGTCACCTATCACCTGTCACCTGTCGGTTTCAATTTTGTTTCCCCACACTGTGTCATCAAGTGTTTCCTGCGTATGAAACTCCAGTTTCCACGCTTGAAACAACTAGCTTATTTATTTTGAAATTTCAAGTAATAGGAATATCTTTGTATAAGATACAATAATATCCAATAATAACCTAATACAATATTAAGAGATACTATAATATGCCTTTACTATACAATTTCGATATAGATACCCCAGAAGAGTTGCTAATCATATTAGCACAAAATCTTCAACAGCGCCGACTGGAAAAAGGTCTGTCAAGAGATGCTTTATCTACATTGAGCGGAATCCCCGTACCAACAATCGCAAAGTTCGAACAAAAGCATACTATCTCTTTGGCTTCGTATGTAGCACTGGCAAAAGCGTTGGGATACTCTAAATCAATTAAAAATTTATTAGCAGAGCCACTCTATAATACTATGGAAGAGCTAGATACTATCAACCGAAATAAAAACAGGAAGCGAGGACGTAATGAGATTAATAAATAAGCTAACAGTAACATATCACAAACAAGTTGTGGGAGAGTTAACTATGACTCCCGATAACCGTCTTTGCGCTTTCCAATACCAATAACACATCTTCCCATTTCCCCCCATGCCACTCCACCACAGAAGTAAAGCCAGCTTTCTTCAGAGCGGACAATCCTTCGAAGCGGGCATTATTTATTCTTTCAGGATAGTGCGCATCACTATTTACCTGCACCCGAATACCCAGTTCCTTTAGGAAAGAGAAATAACGTTCATTCGGATAGAACGTACCCAGTTCGTGATAAGACTTGGTATTGATTTCCACAATATAACCGCGTTCGGCAATCGCCGCAAAGTAATCGCGGACCAACGTATCATACCATGCTTCATCAAGCAAACCCGGACGATAGCAGGAAGCGTTATAGTGCATTTTATCGGCATGACCTACGATGTCGAAACCACCCAGCTCCACCATACGGAGCAGATTCTTATAATATAGGCGGACAACGAAATCAAGATCGCCACCAAAATGCGCATCAACCAATTCACGAAAATGATCTGCCGGAGTATCAATATCTACCACCTTTCCTTCCGGAGAGTACAGCATGTGGACGGAACCGATGCGATAGTCAAGAGGCAATTCTTGGAAACGAGACAACGAAGGATTACTTTCCTCATTCAGATAGTCTATTTCAAGGCCGACAGCCAATTCTATCTCATCAGCATACTTTGCTTTAAGCCGGGAAAATTCGGAAAGATAATCATCCATCCGATCCCACTCCATCGTCCATGCAGTAGAGAATGGAAGCGGAGCATGAGAGGAAATGCCGTATGAAGAAAAACCTTCACTAATGGCAAAACGAATGAAATCTTCCATATTGGCTCGTCCGTCGCAATACAGACAATGGCTATGATAATTAGTCAAGTTTGTCATCTCTTCGGGTTATTCAAGGGTTATTCGAGTTATACCGGTTTATTCATTTTTCTTACTATCGACATTGCTTAGCTTTCTATCTCACTGAGTTCCAGCCAACGCATTGTTTTCTCGTCGATCAGATCATTCACTTCGGGCAAACGTTTCGATTTCTCCGTCAGTTCGTCAACAGAAAGGGTACCACTACAAAGAAGCTCCTCAATCTGCGCCTTTTCGGATTCCAGTTCGGCTATATCTTTCTCTAATTGTTCAAATTCGCGCTTCTCCTTGAAACTCATCTTACGCTTGTCGTTCAGACGGACACGGGCAGTCTTTTCCTCTTGCGGCTTTTCGGCTTCTTTCTCCTTTTGCGCTTTCGCTTCTTTCCAATCACGGTAATCACTATAATTGCCGGGAAAATCGCGAATATCTCCCTGTCCGTTGAAAACCATCAAGTGATCTACGACCTTATCCATAAAATAACGGTCGTGGGAAACCACAATCACACAACCTTTGAAGTTCTGAAGATACTCTTCGAGCACATTCAACGTAATAATATCAAGATCGTTGGTCGGTTCATCCAGCACAAGGAAATTAGGATTGCGCATCAGGACAGTGCACAAATACAGGCGGCGGCGTTCGCCCCCACTCAGTTTATAGACATAGCTGTGCTGGGTCTCGGGAGTGAACAGGAAATGTTGCAGAAATTGCGAAGCGGTCAACTTTTTCCCATTTCCCAGCTCTATGACTTCGGCAATATCCTGTATCACGTCAATCACTTTCATTTGCTCGTCAAACTGGAGTCCGTCCTGCGAGTAATAACCGAAACGAACCGTTTCACCAATATCCACCGTACCGCTATCAGGCTGTACCTGTCCCATCAATATTTTGATGAAAGTTGATTTGCCGGTTCCGTTGTTTCCCACAATCCCCATCTTCTCATAACGGGAAAAGATATAGGAGAAATCATCCAGAATCTTTAAATCCCCGAAACTCTTGAACAAATGGTCGGCTTCGAATATCTTACTTCCTATATACGACGCTTTCACTTCCAGTTTTACGTTATCGTTGCGGAGCCGTTGTTTCGCCACTTTCTCCAATTCGTAGAAAGCCTCCTCACGGTAACGGGCTTTGTGTCCGCGCGCTTGCGGCATTCGGCGCATCCAGTCGAGTTCCGTACGGTAAAGGTTGTTGGCTCGTTCTATTTCCACACTTTTAGCGTCCATCCGTTCCTGTCGCTTTTCGAGGTAATAGCTGTAATTTCCTTTATATTGATACACTTGCCGATTGTCTATTTCGATAATTTCCGAACAGACACGGTCGAGGAAATAACGGTCGTGAGTCACCATCAGCAGACTGAGATTGGTACGGCGAAGATAATCTTCGAGCCATTCGGTCATATCCAGATCCAAATGGTTGGTAGGCTCGTCAAGAATCAACAGCTCCGGTTCGGTAATCAGTGCATTTGCCAAAGCTACACGCTTCAATTGCCCACCGGAAAGCTGCTTCACCTTTTGGTCAAAGTTACGAATCTTAAGTTGCGAAAGGATTTGCTTCGCTTTCTGCTCATACTCCCACGCTTTCTCATGGTCCATACGAACCAGAAGATCCTCCAGTCCCGGATGTCCTTCCGTTTCCATACAACGCTCGTATTCTTTTATCAGCTCAACGGTACTGTTACCATGATGGAAACAGGCTTCCAGCACGGTTAATTCTTCGGGATACTGCGGGTCCTGCTCCAGATAATCCACCCGAAGGTCGCGTCTGAAAACAATGCTTCCACTATCATAACCCTCTTTTCCGGCGATGATATTCAGCAGCGTAGTCTTTCCGCTGCCGTTCTTTGCTATTAATCCGACACGCTGCCCCTCAGCAATGCCAAAAGATATATTTTCAAAAAGGACCAAGTCACCGAAGGACTTGGTCAGGTTATCTATCTGTAAATAAGGTACTGTCACGTAAGTAAGTGATTAGGAGTTAGCGATTAAGGTTAGTCGGCAGTGAGCGCAGACTTATAAGTTTCTATGACGTTGCAAGATTTTCCGGCCTTTATTCTGCTCCATGTCAGTTTCATCGGGTCGATAATGCCGTTCTTATATTGAAGAACCGGCGCTTCCCGGTTGCCGTCAATCAATGTCTTCCATTCCATACCGTCCACTTCATTGGCAAGGATTGTGCAGATCGTAATACCGATAGCCAGCCACTCGTCTTTTTTCTTCGGACCGATCTTACCGCTGTCAATTATCTGCTGGAGTTTTTCGAGGTCATCTTCCGTTCCTTGAAAATCTTTCTTCAATTCCTGCTTCACGGTAGATACCGTCCATTCATATCCTTCATTAATCTGATAGATTTCGGAAAGACGAACGGGGATCAACTCGGCCGGATACTTCTGTCCTTCCTTACGTATCTCCAACGTGGCAATGACTTCTTCGGCTTCTTTCACCGTTCCACCTTTGGGTACGGTAAACGAACATTCGAAAGCAATATCGTCAATGCCTGTAATCCATACATGGGATGTATAGTAAGTTCCTTCTTCCTGGAACATCTCTTTGCTATACGCACACTCCAACGCCCCGACCTTCACCAACGAAGCCGAATCGTTCTCTTTCAGTTCCTGCCGGATGGCTTCTTTGCCATAACCGGCTTTACCTTTGAATGCGGAAATACGAAAATTACCCGACCACACATCGGGATTATAGAAGAGAAAAGAGCCTTCGCCATCCTCAAACTCGTTCCAGTCCGAAGGATAGTTCATCGAAAACCATGCTCCGGGAGAGATAAATTTCTTGCCTTGCATTCTTTTTCTACATTTGATTACTTGGCAAAAATACGAATTATTTTCCTATCGGCTGTATTTTCCTGCGTACTTCTTTGGAGATTTCCAAAAACATATAGTTCAACTTTCCGGAATGAATACCTTCTTCGTTCTCCTTATACTTTTTATTGGCATATTGCTTTGATTTCTCGAAAGTCAGCAATGACATCTCGTTCTGTGATTTACCTACCATCGTAGAATCCAGTTGTTCATCGGGAAAGAAATCATCCAGATCGACATCACCGATCATCGTTGTTTCCAGGAAGTTCATATCGGTATGCGAATTATCGGTATAATAGCCTACAAACATATGTCCCGGCGTACGCACCAGGATAGGATCGATATTGATGGCACGAAGCAAGGAGGCAAACAGCACGCTGCCATCCACACAGTTAATCTGTGAAGATTCCAGCGCATCATCGAACGTACGGACACGCTGAGAGAACACGACATTGCTCGAAAGACTGGTATTGGAAACCGAACTGTAACGGAAATTCCGCTTCTGCAATATATTCCAAAGCGCATACACCTGCTTGTCTACGGCTCCTTTAGCCTTGCTTTGATAACCGAGAAAGCGATTCACAATGCGGGTATTCAACGCCTCACGGAGCAACTGATCGATCATCGGATTCTCTTCGTTGACGTAGGCGGCAAAGAAAATACCGGTATCATGAAACTTGGTACCGTTCGCCACATAGCCCAACAGACATTCATTGACACTGCGCACGGAAAATGTACGCACCCGCTGTCCCAATTCCTTTCCGTTCATCTCCACTGTCACGGCAACGCTCACAGGTTCCGCCTGAAGATTGTTCTTCAATGCTTCATAATTCCAGATTATATCCGGATAAATCGTATATTCCGTTCGTGGTTTGTTCAGGATAAACTCTGAGACGGAGCGGGAGAAGAAAGGAGTTTCAGCCACCTCAATCCTTACCCGGCTATATGCCGCCCGCGACTTTACCCGAATGGCAATGCAGGATTTCGGATTTCCCAGGCTGGTGGAATCCGACGGGATAATGACTTGCGCATCGGTTGTGGCTACGGAAAGAATAGCCGAAGGAAAGATATTTCCTCCCAAATCATCAACAATCTCAAAACCGGGATTGAACGTGGTATATTTAAAGACGGACACTCCGCCAAGCAGAAGCAGCAACACGATAACCGCGCCTATTACTTCGCGTCTATGTCGTTTCAAGTCAACTTTTATCATCGTTTGTAGTATCTATTAATCAAACATCTCTATCTTTTCTCGCTAACAAAGATAACAAATAGCAAACGTTTTTTCCTCTTACAGCCCACAAAAACTTCGATATTTTATTCTATCCGCAGGATTGGGAGGAATGTAACAAGATTGTAATATCTGTTTCATCTGACCGTAACAAAGTATCCTCATCTTTGCATCAAATAAAATAAAAACGTAACTTTGTCATATTAATACATATAGCTTATGAATGAAACCCGTATTCTAGTTGTCGACGATGAAGAAGACCTCTGCGAGATTCTGAAATTCAATCTTGAAAATGAAGGTTACGAGGTGGATACCGCAAACTCCGCCGAAGAGGCTTTGAAGATGGATATTTGTAGTTATCAGCTAATTCTTCTCGATGTGATGATGGGGGAAATCTCCGGATTCAAAATGGCGAACATGCTGAAAAAGGACAAGAAAACGGCAAAAGTGCCTATCATCTTTATCACAGCCAAAGATACCGAGAACGACACCGTGACCGGCTTCAATCTAGGCGCGGATGATTATATCTCGAAGCCATTTTCGCTGCGGGAAGTCATTGCCCGTGTAAAAGCTGTATTGAGACGCACGGCTGCAGCGGAAACAGAAAGAGTTCCCGAACGGCTTACTTACCAGACACTCGTCATTGATATCACGAAAAAGAAGGTAAGTATCGACGAAGAAGAAGTGCCGTTGACTAAAAAAGAATTTGAAATATTGCTTCTGTTGGTACAGAATAAAGGACGGGTATTTTCACGTGAAGATATTCTGGCACGTATATGGAGCGATGAGGTATATGTACTCGACCGTACTATCGACGTAAATATCACCCGTCTGCGCAAGAAGATAGGAATATACGGTAAGTGCATCGTCACTCGTCTCGGATATGGATACTGTTTTGAAGCGTAATAACTACTCCCTATGAATCTGCCTGTAACTCAAAAACATTTCCTCTCTTTCAGCCGAAAGCTTTTTCTCTCGGTCATTTCACTGTTTCTGGTATTTGCCGTTTGCTTTATCGCGTATCAGTATCAACGTGAGCGGGAATATAAGGTGGAATTGCTGAACACAAAATTACAGGATTACAACAGCCGGCTCTATGAACAGTTGAGCAGGCAATCGCCGGACAGTTCAATTATTACCGGTTATATCAACAACCATATTCTGGAAGATTTACGTGTAACTCTTATTGATATAGACGGAAATGTGCTTTACGACAGTTATTCGAACCACAACGGGCAGATGGAGAACCATTTAGACCGTCCGGAAGTACAAAAGGCGCTGAAACAGGGAAATGGATATGACGTACGGCGTACTTCCGAGACGACCGGTGTCCCCTATTTTTATTCGGCTACACGTTACAAAGACTATATTGTCCGCTCGGCTCTACCTTATAATGTCAGCCTCATCAACAATCTGAAAGCCGACCCGCACTATTTATGGTTTACGGTCATTGTTACTCTGTTGCTGATGATTATTTTCTATAAGTTCACGAATAAATTGGGAACTTCCATCAACCAGCTTCGCGAGTTCGCCATGCGTGCCGACCGGAACGAGCCTATCGAAATGGCTATGCAATCAGCTTTCCCACATAACGAGCTGGGGGAAATATCGCAACATATCATACAAATATACAAGCGGCTGCACGAGACCAAAGAGGCACTTTACATCGAACGTGAGAAATTGATCACTCACCTCCAGATTTCGCATGAAGGACTGGGAGTATTTACTAAAGACAAAAAGGAGATTCTGGTCAACAACCTCTTTACCCAATACAGTAATCTGATTTCAGACTCCAACCTGGAAACTACGGAAGAAGTCTTTGCTATCAGCGAACTGAAAGAGATCATCCACTTCATCAACAAGAACCAAAGACAGCGTTCGGGAGGAAAAGACGAAAAGAGAATGTCTATCACAATCAATAAAAACGGACGAACCTTTATCGTGGAATGTATCATCTTTCAAGATGCCAGCTTTGAGATTTCGATCAATGATGTCACTCAGGAAGAAGAACAGATAAACTTGAAACGGCAATTGACACAGAACATTGCCCACGAATTGAAAACTCCCGTCAGCAGTATTCAAGGGTATCTGGAGACGATTGTCAGCAACGAGAATATCCCGCGTGAGAAAATAAATGTTTTTCTGGAACGCTGCTATGCCCAAAGTAACCGACTGAGCCGGTTACTACGGGATATATCCGTACTAACCCGCATGGACGAAGCTGCCAACATGATTGATATGGAACGGGTGGACATCAGCTTATTGGTGGGCAATATTATCAATGAAGTTGCGCTGGAACTGGACGAGAAGCATATCACGGTTGTCAATTCCTTAAAGAAGAGCATACAAATCAAAGGAAATTATTCGCTGATTTATTCCATATTCCGCAATCTGATGGATAATGCCATTGCATACGCCGGAGCAAATATCCAAATCAATATAAACTGTTTCCGCGAAGATGAAGGTTTCTACTATTTCAGCTTTGCCGATACCGGTGTGGGTGTGTCACCCGAACATCTGAACCGACTCTTTGAACGCTTCTATCGGGTAGACAAAGGACGGTCACGGAAATTAGGCGGGACAGGATTGGGATTGGCCATTGTAAAGAATGCGGTTATCATTCACGGGGGAAGTATCTCTGCGAAAAATAATCAGGGAGGCGGACTGGAATTTGTATTTACATTGGCAAAAGAGAGATAAACCACTTAAAAAGCCATTACCGCACAAGCTGTTGAAGAATATCTGTTATTACATCCATAACTCCTTGCAAAAAACAAATAAACTACCTATCTTTGTCGCGCATTGGTTCGCAGACCTCACACGAGGAAAGCGATTAAAAGGGAATCAGGTGTAAATCCTGAACAGTCCCGCTGCTGTAAGTTCTATATTATGTTGCAAGCAACCTACTTTTAGCCACTGGAAGAAGAATTTCCGGGAAGGCGCTCGCAACAGGAACAAGTCAGAAGACCTGCCATGCAACCAATTTCACTGCTTTCGAGGAAAAAGCGTTGAATCTAATGAACCGGACAATTCCGTCTATCATTTCATTCATCATTCTGATTCAGAGAAAGTATGTAGTAATAAACTCTGCCAAAAGTTTATTTATGCGTGTCCGGTCGAAGGGATTTCGCCCGGACACTTTTAAACCTAAAAAGAGGAAATGGAAAAGAGGACTTTAGCAATCTTTGCAGTAAGCTGCAAACTGTTTTTATCGACTTCACTTTTTGCACAACAGCAAAGGGTGGATACTGCACGTACCTATTTCATCCCCGAAATAACCGTTTCCGATATTTATCAGACCCGTGAGGTTCGCTCTACCGCCCCATTACAGATATTTTCCAAAGACGCTTTAAAGAATCTGAATGCCTTGCAGGTTTCCGATGCCGTGAAACATTTTGCAGGAGTAACTGTGAAAGATTACGGGGGGATCGGCGGACTGAAAACGATATCCATACGAAGTTTGGGTGCGCAACATACTGCTGTAGGTTACGACGGAATCACACTGACTGACTGTCAAACGGGACAAATCGACCTTGGACGCTTCTCTCTCGATAATGTCGACCAACTGTCGTTGAGTAACGGTCAAAGCGACAATATCTTCCAGCCTGCCCGTTTCTTTGCTTCAGCAGGAATACTGAATATACAAACACTCACTCCCCGATTTGAGGACGGAAAGCACACGAATATAAGTGCGTCTTTCAAGACCGGTTCATGGGGATTGGTCAATCCCAGTCTGTTATTGGAACAACGGATCAGTCGGAAATGGACTGTATCTGCCAACGGCGAATGGATGTCATCGGACGGGCATTATCCATATACCTTATATTACGGAAATGAAGAAGGGGATCTGAGTTCACGGGAAAAGCGAAAGAACACGAATGTACAGACATTTCGTGCAGAAGCCGGGCTTTACGGAAACTTCTCCGACAAAGAACAATGGAGGCTAAAAGCCTATTATTTCCAATCTTCCCGCGGATTGCCCAATGCCACAACTTTCTATTATACTCATTCTTCACAACATCTTTGGGACAAGAACACATTTATTCAAAGTCAATATAAGAAAGAATTTAACCGGCAATGGGTGTTCCAGACTTCTGCCAAGTGGAATTGGAGCTATCAACGTTATTTAGATCCCGATTACAAAGGTTCTACCGGAGAAATAGAGAACAGTTATTACCAGCAGGAGTATTACCTTTCGGGGTCCGTGCTTTACAGGTTATTGAATAATTTGTCTTTTTCGCTTTCTTCTGACGGAAGTATCAACACGATGAATGCCAATCTGAATGACTTTGCCCATCCTACGCGCTATTCGTGGCTGACAGCTTTTGCGGGAAAATATGTAAACAATTGGCTTACTTTCTCTGCATCCGCTTTGGCAACTGTCATCTACGAGCAGGCCGATAAAGGGGGAAGTGCAGGTAATCACCGTAAACTTTCTCCGTATGTCAGCGCTTCGTTCAAGCCTTTCGACAAAGAAGAATTCCGTATCAGAATTTTCTACAAAGATATCTTTCGCCTGCCAAGCTTCAACGATTTATACTACGGCGAAACTGGAAACAACAAGCTGAAACCGGAGAATGCACGGCAATATAATATCGGTCTGACATACAGTAAGGATGTATGCCCGTTCCTGCCTTATCTCTCGGCAACTGTTGATGCGTATTACAACAAGATAACGGATAAAATCATCGCCTATCCTACCAAGAACCTTGCTGTCTGGAGTATGAGAAATCTCGGCAGTGTAGAAATCAAAGGCATTGATGTCACAGGTAACGTGTCCCTCCAGCCTTGTGAAAAGCTCCGTATCAATCTTTCGGGGAATTATACATACCAACGGGCTTTGGACGTAACCAACTCTGACCCTGCTTCCGAAGAAGGGAGAACTTACAAACATCAGATAGCTTATACCCCCCGTGTTTCCGGTTCGGGACAGGTAGGTATCGAGACGTCTTGGGTTAATTTATCTTACTCATTCCTGTTCTCAGGAAAACGATACGCCGTAGGACAAAATATAGCTGCCAACAGATTGGACAGTTACAGTGACCATAGTATTTCGGCAAGCCGTGATTTCCGCATAAAAAAAGTAACGACTTCACTTAGTGTGGAAATACTGAATATCATGAATAAGAATTATGAGATTGTAAAAAGCTTCCCTATGCCGGGACGCTCGGTAAGAGCGACATTTAGCGTAAGATATTAATAGTATAATATGGGTATGAAAAGAAAGTTAATAGACATATTGGGGTTCTGGTTACCTTTCATTGTACTGTTTGCAGCATGTGACGATATGGAGGACAAACCTCTCATATCAGGCGTTATTGGTGATCCGACAGAGACAGGTACGGCAGAGCTTTATGTTTTGTGCGAGGGGCTGTTCAATCAAAATAACAGCTCGCTGGCACGTTTTTCTTTTGGCAATCAGAAAATGGTATCTAACTATTTCAATGTCATCAACGGACGTGGATTGGGAGATACCGCAAATGATCTGGCTATTTACGGAAGCAAGATTTACACGGTCGTCAATGTCTCCAGTACAATAGAGGTAATCGACTTTCGCACAGGAAAGTCCTTGAAACAAATCCGAATGCTAACGGAAAGTGGCAGTTCCCGACAACCACGATATATTACTTTTCACAAAGACAAGGCTTATGTATGTTCGTATGATGGAACTGTGGCACGCATTGATACGGCTTCACTCGACATCGAAGCCATCATATCAGCGGGACGTAATCCGGACGGGATTTGCGTGCAAAATGATAAATTGTATGTTTCTAATTCCGGAGGATTGGATTACGCAACCGGAACGGGAGTAGACAATACTATATCTGTCATTGATATTGCTACATTCGAGAGTCACAAAATCACAGTCGGCCCTAATCCCGGTAAAATATCAGCCGGACCGGACAATACCGTTTATGTAGCAACTCGCGGTGAAGATGTTGAAGCCGGAGATTATAATTTCGTTAAGATTGATTGCCGGACAGATGCAGTAACCTATTACAATGAGAAAGTACAAAATTTCGCTATTGATGGAGATATAGCTTATCTATACAATTATAATTATAGTACGCAAACCTCCTCCATTAAGATGATCAACCTGAAAACAGGAGAAACGATTCGTGATAACTTCATTACCGACGGAACGAAGATTCAAACTCCATACGGAATTAATTTTAATCCTTACAGTAATAACGTATATATTACTGATGCACACGATTATACGACTTATGGCGATTTACTCTGTTTTAATCAGCAAGGCCAGCTCTTGTTTCGACTGAACAATATCGGGCTTAATCCCAATACTATTATTTTTAGCGATAAACCTTCACAAAGTAACATTGATGATAATAATAGCAATGTGGAAAACCCATTGGCTTTCGCTAATAAAGTATGGAAATATCGTCCTGCTCCCGGACAATTTATCAATACCACGACTTCGGCATATAAAGAAGGATTCACGTATGAACAGGTGTTGGCGGAAGCAACACGAAGAATACAACAAAAATCTATTATTTCACTCGGTGGATTCGGTGGGTATATTGTTCTGGGATTCCCACAACCCATTGAAAATATTGAGGGGGAATATGACTTCAAAGTAAAAGGAAATGCGTATTACAATTCCAAAACCGGAACAGGAAAGTTGGGAGGAAGTGCAGAACCGGGAATTGTATTTGTATCTCAAGATAAAAACAATAATAAGGAGCCGGATGATGAATGGTACGAATTAGCCGGAAGCGAGTATGGAAAAGACACGGAAACTCGCGGATATGAAATAACTTATTATCGTCCTGAAACTGCCAATAAAAATATATTTTGGACTGATAATCAAGGAAATGAAGGGTATATACTCCGAAATAGTTTTCACAGCCAAGATTCTTATTACCCGACATGGATAGAAGACAATGAAATAACTTTTCACGGAACTCGCTTAAAAGATAATGCTGTTCTGGAAAATGGCTTGTGGGTAGGATATTGCTATTCATTCGGATATGCAGACAATCATCCTAATACAAAGGAAGGTAGCAATTTCAATATAGATTGGGCTGTAGATAGTGATGGGAAAGCTGTTAAGTTAGAATATATCGACTTCGTGAAGATTATGACGGCAGTTAATCAAGACGCAGGACAGATGGGAGAAATCTCGACAGAGGTAATGACCGTTGAAAACTTACATTTTAAATAATAATCAATAAACAAATTTAATAACTAAAATTAGAAAAGAACATGAAGAAATTATCTTTATTATTACTGCTATCAGTATTTGTATTTTGTAGTTGTGGAGATGACGATGATGCTAAAAATGAGGTTGTTGTTAGCTTTGAAAATATGCTGACGGAACCTGAGTCTGAATTTAAAACAACAGAAGGGGAAGAGGACGGATACTATATGAAATGCTATTTTAAAGACCCTCTGCAAGTAATAGAAATGTCACATTTTTACAGTCTAAATGGAGAAAACACAAGTTTTGGCGGTGGATTCACTTATACAAACAAAACAGATAAAATGACTCCCGGATACGAAAATATCAGTGCTATCACGGCAAAAGGGAAAAACGGGAAAGTGTATCTAACTTCCAATTCTAACAGCTACACTCCGGCTCGAATTACCAACCTCAATCCTGATAAATACGAGTTTAAAGGTGCATGGGTTACAAACACCACCTATGCCTACCTAGCAATTAAAGACGGAAACGATGATTCGGGCTCTGTAAAAGGAGCTTTCGAAAGCGGTGACTGGTTTAAGTTAACAGCCGTAGGTTACCAAGCCAATGGAGCTGAAATAGGAAGAGTAGACTTTTACTTAGCAGACTTCAGAGATGGCAAAAGTAAGATTGTAAATACTTGGGAATGGTTTGATTGGAGTTATATCGAAGATGCAGATCATATCGAATTTGAAATGAGTTCTACTGATAATAATGATTATGGTATGGCTACCCCATCCTATTTCTGCCTTGATGGCATTACATTAATTGAAGATTGAGTCTGTTTCACCAATTACATTTAAAATATATATTCAAAAAGAGCCAAATATTCTTTCCAGAAGTTTGGCTCTTTCTAAATCAGCTCCACGTCAACACAAAATCCGGTTCAATACGATAACCAACCGTATAGAGTTTCTGTTGCTGCGTTGCGAATTCCTGAACCTGAAATGTTCCCTCCACTTGAGGAATAAAATGCGCCAGACGAAGTTTACGGAGATCTGCATCGGCGTTCTCCATGCGCTTGAAGATTGTTTCTTTAGCAGACCAATACACCAACAGCCCCCAAGTCAAATCTTCCTGATAAGATTCTACCTGTTCGTCAGGGCGGATATAACGGTCGTATACCCGATGAACCCGTTGCCCGTATTGCTCAATATCAATGCCGACTGGATTCAAAGAACTAAGTGCTACCGCCACATATCCTCTCGTATGAGAAATACTGATATAAAAGGAATGATCCGAAAGAAACGGTTTTCCTTCGGAAGAGTAAACAATCTCTTTGTTTTCCTGTAACATCGAATACAACAAAACACGAACAGACAACCATTCCATCTTCCGGCGTTCAGAAGTAAAACGCAGTAATTCCTTTTCACAAGATATTTTCCGTGTATTGGGCAACAAAGACAATAATATGTCCAAAGACTCTTCCATCTTCCAGACAGCCCATTGTATGCCGTCTTCCCTATGTCGCAGGTATAACGCCATCTTATTCTTTTCCTTCCGACACTTCGGGTTCTTTTGGCAGAATCGTAAACTTCACTTTCAAGATACGGCGACTGTCCATCTCCAATACTTCGAATTCATAATTATGATAAGTCACCTTCTCGTGTAAGGCAGGAAATTCACCCTTTATCTCAAGCAACATACCAGCCAAAGTATCCGCATCCCCTATCACCTTCTCAAACTCATCTTCGTCTACTTTTACAATCTTATAGAAATCGGTCAATTGTGTCTTCGCTTCAAAAATCCAAGTATGCTCGTTCAATACAACGTATGTACGTTCTTCATCGTCATATTCATCATGAATCTCACCCACAATTTCTTCAATAATATCTTCCATCGTCACCAATCCGGACGTTCCTCCGAATTCATCAACAACAATGGCTATATGAATCTTATTCGCCTGAAAATCACGTAACAAGTCATCGATCATCTTCGTCTCCGGCACAAAATAAGCCGGACGAATCAACGATTGCCAACGAAAGTTATCCCCTTTGTTCACATGAGGCAAAAGATCCTTGATATACAACACTCCCTTGATATTATCCCGCGAACCGGAATAGATAGGAATACGCGAATAAGCATTCTCAATGATACATTGCATCACCTCCTTGAAAGGTGTACGGATATCCAAATCGACCATATCCAGACGTGATGTCATCACCTCCTTCACTGTTTCTCCGCCAAAACGGATAATTCCTTCCAAGATATTATTCTCCTCAGACAGTTCTGCCTTATCTGTCAGTTCCAATGCGTGCGACAACTCGTCAACAGAGATATTATGACTCTTTTTGGCGAAATGCTTATTAAGAAAAGCCGTTGAACGTACCAAGACAGTAGCCACCGGACGGAATATCTTCTCTAGATAATAAATTCCCGGTGCGGAGAAACGGCAAAAAGCCAAAGTTTTCTGTGCAGAATAGATCTTCGGCATTATTTCACCGAACAACAATAACAGAAAAGTAAGTATTACAGTCAGTATAAGAAACTCTGCCAATGGAGAATGGAAGATAAACACATTCATGAAAAAGAAATTGCAGAGCATGATAATAGTCACGTTCACAAAGTTATTAGTGATCAGTATCGTCGCCAGAAGGCGTTCGGAATCACCAAGAAGTGCACTTATTTTTTCATCGGAAGGATGATTGCGTTCGTCAATATCATTCCGGTCCGAAGGAGAAAGCGAGAAAAAAGCTATTTCAGAAGCCGAAGCAAAACCGGAAGCAAGCAGGAGCACACCAGCCAATACTATGGCGATAATAGCAGAGATAGAAGGAGTAAGTACGGTAATACCGTCGAAAATGCCAGCTAACTGGCTTAAATAACCATCTGAGTCCAAAGATTCTATATTTTAGTTAAACAAAAGATAATGTGCCTATAAGTTTGCGAAAGCCAGTCGGCACACTACCATATTATCTAGAACGGCAAATCATCCGCCGAATTATCTTGTATTGATTGAGCCTGCGATTGCTGTGACTGTTGCGGCTGCTGTACCGGAGCGGCAACGGGTTGCTGCGTGGAAGCTGTAGCTCCCGCACTGGGGTTAGTTCCTTTCGGAGTCAGCATTTCCATATTATCTACATAAATTTCTGTAGTATAACGTGTAGCACCAGCCTGGTCTGTGTACGAACGGGTTCTAATCTTTCCTTCCAGATACAACTTATCACCTTTGTGTACGTATTTGTCTACAATCTCAGCCAAACGGTTGGATGCAACGATATTATGCCACTCTGTCCTGTCGGGAATCTGAGTCCCATTTGCTAACGTATAACCGCGTTCTGTTGTTGCCAACGGAAAAGTAGCTACAGCCGAGCCTGCATCGAAGTATTTTACACGTGGATCCTGACCCACGTTTCCTAACAATATCACTTTATTTACTGACATATACGTATCAAGTTTATGATTCTTAAATTCAAATCTGCTGCCAAAATTAAACAGAATAACAATAGAATGCAAGAATTGTTATAACTTTTATTTCAGACTGATATACTTCTCAATGAAAGCGTGCACCAAGCGGGAAACAGCGTATCGCTCCAATTCCTCAGTTTTTATTTTTTGAAATTTACCGAAAGAAGCAGTTCCTTCGGGCAATATCACTTCATAAAAATTAGCATAAATCACCCGATGCGACAATACATGTTTTACCTCTCTACATACCGAACGCACCACAGGTTGCTCTCCGGGTGCAAACAACGTCTGAAATTCCGGCAAAGCCAAAAACTCTTCTTCCGGCAAAGAGGATGAAGTCTCTATTAAAGGCAGTTCAAACAGATTCTTCCAGATATCATTATCCGTCCGTTTATTAATAAAGGTATGCGCGCCCGCACGTACATAGATATAATTGAAGTAACGATTCGTTGTCTTCGTCTTATGTTGTTTCACCGGAAGAACGGTAACCAGACCTTTCGATAAAGCCGAACAGCCGGCAGATAACGGACAAAACAGACAGTCGGGTGACTGCGGTGTACATTGAATCGCCCCGAAATCCATAATACCCTGATTATACAGGGCAGGCTGTTTCTTGTCCAACATCTCGTTCGCCAATTCTGTAAACAGTTTCTTCCCTGCTGTCGAGTCAATCGGTGTTTCAATACCAAAATAGCGCGAAAGTACACGATACACATTCCCGTCCACCACCGCATAAGGCATATTATATGCAAACGAACAGATGGCAGCCGCCGTATATTCCCCTACTCCTTTCAAAGCCAGTACCTCCGGATACGTTTTCGGGAAAACACCATTCATGCTTTTTGCCGCCGCATGAAGATTGCGGGCACGGGAATAATATCCCAACCCCTGCCAATACTTCATCACCTCGTCCTCCTCCGCATCCGCCAATGTAGATACATCGGGAAAGCGTCCGATAAAACGAAGGAAATAATCATATCCTTGAGCTACACGCGTCTGTTGAAGAATAATTTCCGAAATCCATATCAAATAAGGATCAGAAGAATCACGCCACGGCAAATCACGTTTATTTTCTTTATACCATTCTATAATCGTTTCCGTAAACATATTAGCATATTGGCACATCAGTATATCTTTTTTCCGACAAAAGTAACTCTTTTGGTTCTAAGAAACCTCTATGCAACCATTTTTTTAGAAAAATGTGTAGAATATATTTTTTTAGGAGCTTAAAAAGCTATATATTTGCTGTCTCTTATACACAT
>OWJJ01000088.1_pt1 | contig 55628 bp, 32 predicted proteins | sample 1732811 | NCBI WGS metagenome assembly OWJJ01 (sample SAMN05065756, study PRJEB22554) | human gut metagenome | biome: ENVO:2100002; feature: ENVO:00000062; material: ENVO:00002003 | host: Homo sapiens | place: USA
GGCCTCTTGAACCCCATTCAAGCGCGCTACCAAAACTGCGCTACACCCGGATATCGACCGTCGCTTCCCTACCGAAGCGTGGCGACATGAGATATTATACTCAGATGCAACAGTTTTGTCAACCGATTTTTGCAATTTTCTTTGCTTTTTTTGCAAAAAGTCTGATTTTTGCGAAAGTACGTGCTTTATTTATTTTGCTCTTTTTCTTGCAGGATCTTGTCTTTTTCCAAAAGTGGTTTCAGATACTGGCCGGTAAAGCTGCCCGGCACCTCTGCCACCTGTTCCGGCGTGCCCTCGGCCACGATTTCACCGCCTGCACTGCCGCCCTCAGGGCCAAGATCGATAATATGATCGGCGCACTTGATCAGATCCAGATTGTGCTCAATGACAATGACCGTGTTGCCCGCATCCACCAGCTTTTGCAGCACCTCGATCAGGCGGTGCACGTCCGCGATGTGCAGGCCGGTAGTAGGCTCGTCCAGAATATACACGGTCTTGCCGGTGCTGCGGCGGGCCAGCTCGTTTGCCAGCTTCACGCGCTGGGCTTCGCCGCCGGAAAGGGTGGTGGCGCTCTGGCCCAGTGTTACATAACCAAGCCCCACGTCCAGCAGGGTCTGCAGTTTGCGTGCAATCTTAGGCTGATTGGCAAAGAAGACCACCGCTTCCTCCACCGTCATGTTCAGCACATCGGAGATGGTCTTTTCCTTATACTTCACTTCCAGCGTTTCACGGTTGTAGCGTGCACCCTTGCACACTTCGCAGGGCACATACACATCCGGAAGAAAGTGCATTTCGATCTGTAGGATGCCGTTGCCCTCGCAGGCTTCACAACGGCCGCCCTTGACGTTGAAGCTGAAACGCCCCGGGCCGTAGCCGCGCATTTTGGCATCCTGCGTCTGGGAGAACACCGTGCGGATATCATTGAACACACCGGTATAAGTGGCAGGATTGGAGCGGGGCGTACGGCCGATCGGCTGCTGGTCGATGCCGATGACCTTATCCACAAATTCCAGCCCTTCTACCCCATCACACTTGCCCGCGCGGGAACGGGCACCGTTCAGCTCGCAGGCAAGGGTCTTGTACAGGATCTCGTTGATCAGGCTGGACTTACCGGAGCCGGAAATACCAGTGACGCAGATAAACTCGCCCAGCGGGAATTTTACGTCGATGTTGCGCAGGTTGTTTTCCCGTGCGCCCTTCACGGTGAGGAAATTGCCGTTGCCGGTGCGACGGGTCTGCGGCACGGCAATGCGCTTGCGTCCGGAGAGGTAATCGCCAGTGATGCTGCGCTTTGCTTTACAGATATCTTTGACAGAGCCCGCAGCCACGATCTCGCCGCCATGAACACCGGCCCCCGGGCCTACATCCACGATATAATCCGCGCTGCGCATGGTGTCCTCATCGTGCTCTACCACGATCACCGTATTGCCGAGGTCCCGCAGATTTTTCAGCGTAGCAATGAGCTTGTCATTATCACGCTGATGCAGACCGATGCTGGGCTCGTCCAGCACATAGAGCACACCGGAAAGCGCGCTGCCGATCTGGGTGGTCAGGCGGATGCGCTGGCTCTCGCCGCCGGAAAGGGTGCCTGCGGAACGGGCCAGCGTGAGATAATCCAGACCCACGCTCTGTAAAAACTGCAGGCGATTCCGGATCTCTTTCATGATCTGCCCGCCGATCTGCTTCTGTTTTTCGGTCAGGTGCGGCTCATTTTCTTTGATGAAGGCCAGCTCATCCCGGATGGACATTTCGCAGAAATCACTGATATTCTTATCCCCAATGGTCACGGCCAGAACTACCGGTTTCAGACGCTTGCCGTGACAGTCCGGACACTCCACGCCGGACATGAAACTGCCGATCTCCTCCTTCATCCACTCGCTGTTGGTCTCGCGGAAGCGGCGCTCCAGATTCTCCACGATGCCCTCGAAGGTATTATAATACACTCCGCTGCCGAACTCGTTGGTGCGGTGCATCTCAATTTTTTCGCCATTGGTGCCGTACAGCAAAGCATTGACAGCCTCAGTACTCATCTCTTTGATGGGCGTATCCAGCGTGAAGCCGTACTTTTTCCCAAGGCCCAGATAATACATTTCGGACACAGACCCTTCAGCATAGTACCAGCCGCTGGCCTTGATGGCTCCCTCCCGGATGGAAAGATTCCGGTTGGGCAGGATGCGCTCCTCGTCCACCCGCATAAAGGTGCCAAGGCCGGTGCATTTTTCGCAGGCTCCCAGCGGGTTATTGAAGGAGAACAGCCGCGGCGACAGGTCGCTGATGGAAATACCGTGCTCCGGGCAGGCAAAGTTCTGGCTGAAGGTCATGCACTCGCCGCCGATCACATCCACTTCGGCAATGCCGCCGGTAAGCGCCAGCGCAGTCTCCAGAGAATCGGCCAGACGGCCCCGGATGCCCTTGCGCAGGGCAAGACGGTCCACCACGATCTCCACTGTGTGCTTGATGTTTTTTTCCAGCTTGATCTCTTCGTCCAGATCATACATGTTTCCGTCAATTTTCACGCGGGCATAACCACCGCGGCGGGCGGCATCCAGCTCTTTCTGCTGGGTGCCCTTTCGCTGCCGTACCACCGGTGCCAGCACTTGAAATTTGGTGCCTTCTTCCAGTTTGAGCACCGCATCCACCATTTCGTCCACAGTCTGCTGGCTGATCACCCTCCCGCACACCGGGCAGTGGGGCACGCCCACGCGGGCGTACAAAAGACGCAGATAATCGTAGATTTCGGTCACAGTGCCCACGGTAGAGCGGGGGTTGTGGCTGGTGGTTTTCTGGTCAATGGAAATTGCCGGCGAGAGGCCGGTGATCTCGTCCACATCGGGCTTATCCATTCGGCCCAGAAACATGCGTGCGTAGCTGGAAAGGCTTTCCACATAGCGGCGCTGACCATCGGCGTAGATGGTGTCAAAAGCAAGGCTCGACTTGCCCGAACCGGAAAGTCCGGTCATGACGATCAGCTTTTCCCGCGGGAGGGTCAGATTTACATTTTTCAGGTTGTGCTCGCGGGCACCTCTGATGACGATCTTATCGTTTGCCAAGGTATTTTCTCCCTTTTCGTTGTGTCTGTGAATGGTTCTGTTTGCGCTCTGTCTCAGCGGCAGAGTCTACCGTCGGGTTCTCGCCGCGGCGCAGGCGGTCGATCTGGTCACGCAGGAAGGCTGCATGCTCAAATTCCAGCAGCTTCGCCGCCTCCTTCATCTCACGGGTCAGGCGCTCGATGGCGGCTTCCCGCTCCATCCTGCCCATGCGGCGAGTGTTCAACTTAGCGTTCTCCGCTTTATCGCTGATCTCAATGCTGTCTGCAATGGCCTTGACGATGGTTTTGGGCACGATGCCGTGTTCCTGGTTATAGGCCATCTGGATGGCGCGGCGGCGTTCGGTTTCGGTGATGGCACGGTCCATGCTGTCGGTGACGACATCCGCATACATGATCACAAGGCCCTCGGCGTTGCGGGCTGCGCGGCCAATGGTCTGGATCAGGCTGGTCTCACTGCGCAGGAAACCCTCTTTATCCGCGTCCAGAATGGCCACAAGGCTCACCTCCGGCAGGTCCAGACCCTCGCGCAGCAGATTGATGCCCACCACAACATCGATGCTGCCCAGCCGCAGATCCTTGATGATCTCCATCCGCTCGAAGGTGTCCACCTCGTGGTGCATATACTTGACCTTGATTCCCTGCTCGGTGAGGTAATCGGTCAGGTCTTCGGCCATTTTCTTGGTCAGGGTGGTCACAAGAACGCGCTCATGCCGCTGGATGCGGGTGTTGATCTCGCCCAGCAGATCCACCACCTGCCCTTCCACCGGACGCACCGAGATCAGCGGGTCCAGAAGGCCGGTGGGCCGGATGACCTGCTGCGCCACCTGCGTGCTGTTCTGACGCTCGTAGTCGCCGGGCGTAGCCGAAACAAAGATCATCTGGTTAAGCTTGGATTCCACTTCCTCAAACTTGAGCGGTCGGTTATCAAAGGCCGACGGCAGTCGGAAGCCATACTCTACCAGTGTTTTTTTGCGGGCGTAGTCTCCGCCGTACATGGCGCGCACCTGCGGCAGGGTCACATGGCTCTCATCCACAAACAGCAGAAAATCGTCCGGAAAATAATCCAGCAGGGTGGTGGGCATACTGCCCGGTTTTCGGCCGGAGAGCACTGCCGAATAGTTCTCAATGCCCTTGCACATGCCCACCTCGTTGAGCATTTCAATGTCGTAATTGGTGCGCTGGGCAATGCGCTGGGCTTCGATGAGCTTGCCCTCTGCGGTGAACTGCTTCACCTGCGCGTCACACTCGGCACGAATCTTTTCCAGCGCGGCGGCCTTCTTCTCGGCGCTGACGATGTAGTGGCTGGCCGGGAAGATGGCCACATGCTTGACCACATTCTGCTTGGCACCGGTAAGCGGATTGAACTCGGTGATGCGGTCGATCTCGTCCCCGAAAAACTCCACCCGGATGGCAAGCTCGCTCATATAGGCAAGGTAGATGTCCACGATATCGCCGTGGACGCGGAACTTATTGCGCACAAAATTCACATCATTGCGTTCATATTGCAGAGTGACCAGCTTCTGACACAGCTCGTCCCGCTCCATCTGCATGCCGGGGCGCAGGCTGATGACCATGCTGCGGTAGTCGATAGGATCGCCCAGCGAGTAGATGCAGGACACCGAAGCTACGATGATCACGTCCCGCCGCTCCGAAAGTGCCGCCGTGGCCGAGTGGCGCAGACGGTCGATCTCGTCATTGATGGCGCTGTCCTTTTCAATATAGGTGTCGGTGCTGGGGATATAGGCTTCCGGCTGGTAGTAATCGTAGTAGCTGACGAAATACTCCACCGCATTGTTGGGGAAAAAGGAGCGGAACTCGGTGCACAACTGCGCCGCCAGTGTTTTATTGTGGGCCAGCACCAGCGTGGGGCGGTTGCATTTTGCAATCACATTTGCCATGGTAAAGGTCTTGCCGCTGCCAGTAACGCCCAGCAGGGTCTGACAGCGGTCGCCGCGCTCTACGCCCTCCACCAGTGTTTCAATAGCCTGTGGCTGGTCGCCGGTGGGCTGGTAAGAGGATACCAGTTCAAATTTTTCGTCTGCCATCTTCCCTCTCCTCTCCGGCCCTCGCGCAAAGAACCACAATCAGTTGTATTTTTACGGTTTGATTATAGCACAACAGTTTTATAATGTAAACAGTTCTTTGTGAAAACCATCCTGACAGCTGTTAATTCGGCTGGCACATGATGAAAGCCGCTTCCCGCTTCCAATAAAGCTCACGGCCAGAACAACGTACCGGTCCTGAAATCATAGATCGGCAGACGGTTGGCATCCCGCATGGAGAAATATTCCGTATCGGTCAGGATGAAGTGGTCCAGCAAATAGATGTTCACCAGCCCCAGTGCCTGAGCGATGCTGCCGGTGGCTTCTATGTCCTCCATGGAGGGCAGTGCCGCACCGTTGGGGTGATTGTGGCAGAGCACTACCGTGTCGGTGCCGCCCTTGATAGCCGCAGCCACCACGCTCTTGATCTCCAGACTCACCCGGTCAGAGGTGCCTTCCCGCAGCCAGACCGCCGCCCGCACCCGTTTGCGGCTGTCCAGACTCACCAGCATGGCGCGCTCGTAGTCTGACCATGCAAACTTTGCCATGAGGTAGCTGCCCATCTGCTCGGTAGTCTTGATGCAGCGGGTGGTGCTGGTTCGGCTGCGGCTGTAATAACGGCAGATCTGCGGCAGCAGATGCAGCATCCGGGCAGTGGCAGGGCCCACACCCTCCACGGTGCACAGCTCCTCCTCACTGGCCTCCAGTACCGCCGCAAAATCACCAAAACGATCGATGAGGTCATGTGCGATGCCGTTTGTGTCCTTCTGCGCATTGGTGAGGTACAGCACATATTCCAGTGCTTCGTGCTCGGCCAGACTGTCCAGCCCGTAGTTCTGCACCCGTTCGCGCATCCGCTGGCGATGCCCCTGATGCCGTTTGTGTTCTGCCATTGCCGGTACTCTCCTTCTTGTTCATTCCCTATAATAGTACCCATTTTGCATCGGGAACTCAAGGCTTTGGGGAAAAATAGTTTTGATCCGGGACGTTTCCGCGTTGACTTGCAGCCGTGGCTGTATTACTATAAAGGTATCTTTTGAGATTTGAGGAACCATTTATGAAACAGTATACCGCAACCGCCAACGACGACGGCGTTCGTCTTTCCCGCTTTGTGCAGAGCGTGACCCGCGATTTTCCCACCAGCCTGCTGTACAAGAGCTTCCGCAACAAGCGTGTGAAGGTGAACGGAAAAAAGGCCGCGCCGGAGTACCGCATCCAGACAGGGGATCTGATCGAATTGTACATCAACGACGAGTTTTTCCCGCCGGAGAGTGCAAAGCCGGTGCAGAAGGCTGCCCCCAAAAAGCAGCCCAATCAGCCCAGGGTGACTGTCATCTACGAGGACGAAAACATTGCTGTTCTGTACAAGCCCACCCACCTGCTGTGCCATAGTGACCGCACCGGCGACGCAAACCTTGTGGACGCTTTTACCCAGTATCTGGCCGAAAAAGGCGAATACGACCCCCACGGCGAGAACCGCTTCAAGCCCGGCATCTGCAACCGGCTGGACCGCGGCACCGAGGGCCTTGTGATCGCAGCCAAGAGCTATACCGCCCTGCGGGACATGAATGAGATCATCCGCACCGATCTGCTCAAGAAGGAATACTACACCATCACGGTGGGCATCCCGCAGTCGGGACGGTTCACCGCATGGTGGGAGCACGACGAAAAAAACAACAAGGTGAGCATCCACGCACACCAGTCGCAGGACGAGCGCCGCAAGCAGATCATTACAGATGTAGACGTACTGCGTACCGCCGGGCCTTTTGCGCTGTGCCGGATCGGCCTTATCACCGGCCGCACCCACCAGATCCGCGCCCACCTTGCCTACCTTGGCCGCCCGGTACTGGGCGACATCAAGTACGGCAACCGCAAAATGAACGAGCGCACCGGCACCCGGACGCAGGCCCTGTGCGCTGTGCGCGTCAGCTTTCTGGACATTCCTGAGGAGAACAGCCTGCATTACCTCTCCGGCAAGGTCATCAAGCTGAAGGACCCGCAGATCGTAAAGCAGTTTGATGCACTGGACAGGAGCAAGGCAGATGGGAAAAACGGCCATGCATAAAATCGACATGAACACGTGGCCGCGGGCAGAGCTGTTCCGGTTCTTTTCCGGAGTGTCACAGCCATTTTACAGCGTCACCTTCCGGGTGGACGTGACGAATCTCCATGCCTACACCAAAGCCCGCGGCATTTCCTTTTATTATGCCCTCGGCTATCTCGTGACCGATGCCGTGAACAGCGTGGTGAATTTCCGCTATACCATCCGGGACGGCGAGGTCTGGCTTCTGGATAAGCGCATCCCCAGCCTGACCGACCTGAAGCCCGGCAGTGAGCAGTTCCACATCGTCACACTGCCCAAGACCGGCACGCTGGACGAGTTCTGCTGCGCCGCAAAAGCTAAGAGCGCTGCACAGAAGAGCTTTCTGGATCAGGACTGCGAGACGGACGCGCTGATCTACATTTCCACCACGCCGTGGTTTGATCTGACCAGCTGCACCAACGAGCGGGATTTTGACAAAGACGACGCCATCCCCCGCATCACATGGGGCAAGTATGTCCCGGAAAACGGCCGCGAAACGCTGGGCATGAGCCTTGAGGTGAGCCACCGGTTCATCGATGGGTATCACCTGGGGCAGTTTTATCAAACGCTTCAAAAAAGCATTGATGAATTGTAAAAAACGGCTGCTGTACTTTACCGTACAGCAGCCGTTTTTCTCTTTGTTCTTTACTTTTTGTCGGAGTCCTGCTCCGCCTTTTCCTGCGATTCCTGTTCACGGCGCAGCTCTTTGATGCGCTTTTTCTCGCTCTGGACATGGGGCCAAGGCCAGCTGAAGCCCTCATTTTCGCGGCACCATTTGACCAGCGGATAGAACGCGAAGGCCAGACCGAAGAGGTACAGCAGAGTGTACAGCAGAGCATCCAGCGTGATGAGCGCATCCAGTGCACCGATCACCGCCACCACACAGCCTGCCTTCAGGAAGAACAGGCCATTCTGTCGGCAGTATTCCTCAAAGTGCTCCGCCTTGACGGCACGGCGGCCCTGATCGCCCCAGACACGGGGATTTTTCATGACCGAATAGCCGTAGAATACCATCATCAGGCCAAGGGTGAGCTGAAAACCAAAAAACATCTGTTGTACCTCGAACTTTGTTTTATTCACATACAGAAGCTCGCCCTTCGGGAGAGCTGTCGGCACCGGCAGGATCTGACGGAGAGGGTCAGTCCTCAAACAGCGGCTTCATCAGGGGCAGGAAGTCCAGCGTTGCAAAATAATCACGCGGCGTCTCGGCACGGCGGATCAGACGGTGGGTGCCGTCCTCGCACAGCAGCACCTCTGCGCTGCGCAGCTTGCCGTTGTAGTTGTAACCCATGGCAGAACCGTGTGCACCGGTATCGTGGATGTAGACGATATCGCCAATGTCGATCTTGGGCAGCATACGGTCGATGGCAAACTTGTCGTTGTTCTCGCACAGACCGCCCACCACATCATACATGTGGTCGCAGGGCTCGTTTTCCTTGCCCAGCACAGTGATGTGATGGTATGCGCCATACATGGCGGGACGCATCAGGTTGGCAGCACAGGCGTCCAGACCGATGTACTCCTTATAGATATGCTTTTCGTGGATGGCCGTTGCCACCAGAGCACCGTAGGGGCCGGTGGTAAAGCGGCCCATCTCGGTAAAGATGGCCACATCACCCATGCCGGCGGGCACCAGGATCTCCTCAAACTTTCTGCGCACGCCTTCACCGATGGCCATGATGTCGTTTTCGGTCTGCTCCGGACGGTACGGGATGCCCACACCGCCGGACAGGTTGATGTAGCCGATGTGCACGCCGGTGGCCTTCTGCACCCGGACTGCCAGCTGGAACAGGATGCCTGCCAGCTCCGGATAGTATTCATCGGAAATGGTGTTGGAGGCGAGGAAGGCGTGGATGCCGAAGTTCTTGGCGCCCTTTGCAGCCAGCTTCCTGTAGCTTTCGATCATCTGCTCCTCGGTCATACCATACTTGGCATCGCCGGGCTTGTCCATGACCTGAAAGCCCTCTTCGCTCTCGCCCAGACTGAAGGTGCCGCCCGGGTTGTAGCGGCAGAAGATGTTCTCCGGCACACCGGCGACACGCTCCAGAAATTCCACCATGGTGGCATCGTCCAGATTGATATAGGCGCCCAGCTCGTAGGCCTTCTTCATATCTTCCACGGGAGTCTGGTTGGAGGAGAACATGATATCGCTGCCGGAGAAGCCGCACACCTCGCTGAGCATCAGCTCGGTCAGGGACGAGCAGTCCACGCCGCAGCCCTCCTCCTTGAGGATCTGCAGAATGACAGGGTTCGGCAAAGCCTTGACGGCAAAATACTCCTTGAAGCCTTTGTTCCAGCTGAATGCCTTGTTGATGCGGCGGGCATTTTCACGGATGCCCTTCTCGTCGTAGACATGGAACGGCGTGGGCACATCCTGAATGATTTCCTGTGCCATCGCCTCGGTCAGAAACGGTTTCTTTTCCATAGTAACATCCCTCTCATTTTATATACACGCGGCCGATTGCCGCAGTGACGTTGGTAGAAGCTCCTTCCGGCATCGCTGACGCGATGCCGCCTCCCTCTTTGAGGGGGCTGTCTGTGCAGCAGACTGGGGGAGCTTACAGCTTCAGATTCTGGCGGGTGGGGGTGAAGGTGGGGATCATCTTTGCCAGCTGCTGCACCACACCCTCATCGTTGTGCTGGGCGGCTTTGGCAAGCTCCTGCAGCTGCTCGTAGAACTCGGCAAGGTCAATGCTGCGGGGCGAGGCTACAAAGATCTTGTTATGCTGGGTGCGGCGCATCTTGTCCTGCTCCTCGTCCATCATCAGCTCTTCGTAGAGCTTTTCGCCCGGGCGCAGACCCACGATCTTGATCTCCATATTCACGCCCGGCTCATAGCCGTAAAAGCGGATGAGCTGCTTTGCCAGATCCATGATCTTGACCGGCTCGCCCATGTCCAGCACATAGATATTGCCGCTTTCGGCCAGCGCACCGGCCTGCAGCACCAGTTGGGCCGCTTCCGGAATGGTCATAAAGTAGCGCTCAATGTTGGGGTCTGTCAGGGTGACAGGCCCGCCTTTTTTGATCTGGGCCTCAAACAGCGGAATGACGCTGCCGTGGCTGCCCAGCACATTGCCAAAACGCACAGCCACACACTTCATATCCGTGTTGCCCGCAAAGGTCTGGATGAGCATTTCGCAGATGCGCTTGGTACAGCCCATCACACTGGTGGGGTTCACAGCCTTATCGGTGGAAAGCTGCACGAATCGCTCCACATCGTGCTCGCTGGCGCTCACCAGAAGGTTCTTGGTTCCCAGAACATTATTCTTCACGGCCTCGGCAGGGCTCACCTCCATGAGCGGCACATGCTTGTGAGCCGCCGCGTGGAACACCACCGTGGGGTGATAGGTCTCAAACACCTCGTCCAGCCGTTTTTTGTCCCGGATGGAGCCCACCAGCACCGTTACCGGGATATCCCGGCCGTACTTCTGCTGCAGCTCCATTAAAAGCTCATAGGCGCAGTTCTCGTAGATATCAAAAATGAGCAGCTTGCCGGGCTTGAAGCGCATCACCTGACGGCACAGCTCGCTGCCGATGGAGCCGCCGCCGCCCGTGACCAGAACGGTCTTGCCGGTAAGGTAGCCGGAGATCTGATCCGTATCCAGCGTCACCTCATCGCGGGAAAGGAAATCCGCCGGGTTCAGCTCGCGGAAGGCTCCCTGCTGGGGTGCGCCGCTGCCCACCAGCTGCGGGTCGCTGAGCAGCTGCACCGCACAATGGGTGCTGACACACAGGTCGATGACATGGTTCAGTTTGCTGCCCTTCAGGGTGGGGATGGCAATGATGATGCTGTGGATGCCGTAGCGATTGCACAGCTCCGGGATATCCTCCAGCGTGCCCTTCACCGGCACCCCGTGGATGGTCTGGTTCAGCTTTGCGGGGTCGTCATCGACCGCCACCACAGCATGCCCGTATTCCTTATTGGACTTGCACACGTTGATGGCCCATGCACCGGCCTCTCCTGCACCCACGATCATCACGGGCCGGTTGGGGTCTCTGCTGGCAGAGCCGCGCAGCTTTTCGCCCAGCGGGTGGTTCAGGAACAGCCGCCATGCCAGACGGCTGCCGCCCACCAGCAGGAAGATGAGCACCGCTGCCATGCAGTTGGCAGAGTTGAACAGCACACCGTGGATGCACAGACGGTTGACACCATAGACGATAACGGTAGGCACAGCCACCGTTCCCGCCAGACGCATCAGGTCACGTTCACCGGCGTACTTCCACAGTACGGAGTACAGCCCGCTGAACAGAAAGCTGGCAATGTACACCGCCACGATCCATGGCAGATTTTCGTACAGAAGCTCACGGTTATGCGGCCACCAGGTGGCTTCCACTGCTCCGTCTGCCCGCAGCAGAAGCGCAAAATAAAAGCTGAATGCAACAATGGCTGCATCCAGCAGCACAAGCAGCGCCCGGCGCGCAAGCACCTGCGGCGTGTTTTTTTTATCTTTCACAAAAAAGTCCTCTTTTTGCACACGGCGTAAAACGCCGCTGTTTTTTCCGGAAGGAGCTTCCGGCGTTCCGGCCTGCCCGGCGCACCGGACAGCCCTATCTTTATATTATACTCAGAAGCGCAGGGAATGTCCAGAAAATTTGCAGGAAAGGCGTCCCCTTGCGGGAAGCTGCCGCCTCAGGCGGTTGATGAGGGCGCAGGACAGCAGTATTTTACCCCAAATCCCCCCTCATCCGGCGCGGGTGCGCCCCGCAGCAGGCTGCCTGCTTTTTGTCCGGAGGGCTTTCACTTCCTCCCCCAGCCCCAGCGGCCATGCCGCCAGCAGGAATACTGCCGCTGTCGTGCAGCCGCCTGCCCCCAGAGCCACCAGCTGCATGGGCAGTTCCGACCTCAGGCCGTCCGCAAGCAGCCCTTTCAAAAAAGCACCCGCCCCTGCTGCCAGCAGCGCCGCCAGAGCCGGCGCACCCAGCCAGCGGCGGAAAGCGTGCCGCGTACCGCTGGAAAACAGCAGCCGCCCGGTGTTGGCAATGCAGGTGTACAGGCTGGAAAGCAGGATCACTGCCAGAAATCCCTTCATGCCAAAGCGCGGCAGCAGCACCACCACCCCGCCAATGCGCAGGACGGAGTCCCACACGCTGTAGCGGAACGCGGCCTTCTGCTCCCCCACCCCTTTCATGGCACCGTCCACCATGCTTTCCAGATACATCAGCGGCATGGCGGGGGCCAGCGTTTCCAGATAAAACCCGGCTTCGGCGCTGCGGTATAAAAGCTGTGCCAGCGGGCGTCCCCACACCCAGAACAGCGTCCCCGCCAATGCAGAAAAATAACCGGTGAGCCGCAGCATCCGATCCAAAAGCGCATTGAGACGTTTGGTCTGGCCCAGAATATGGGCCTGCGTGATCTCCGGCATCAGCAGCACCGAAAGGCTCCCCAGCAGCCCGAAGGGAAAGGTGAGCAGCGGCAGAGCCATGCCCTTGAGCACCCCGTACTGCTCCAGTGCTGCGCTGCGCCCGCCTGCGTTCGCCAGATATACCGCAAGGCAGGCGGGCACCAGCATGTTCTCTGCGGTATGCAAAGCGCTTGCCAGCACCCGCCCGCCCTCCACCGGCCACAGGATCTCCCACAGACGGCGGGCCGGGTCTGCCGGTCGGACGGCTCTCTGCCCCGCAAAAGCGCTGCAGGCATCCCGCCGGTAAAAAGTCAGCATGCACAGCGCCGACACCGCTTCGCTGACGGCGGTAGCCCCCAGCACCAGCATACAGCGCACGCCCACGGCAGCTCCTTCGGTACGGGTGAGCGCCAGAGCTACCAGCGCAATGCGCACCGTCTGTTCGGTAAGCTGGCTGAACACATTGGGGGCCACATGCCGCCGGGCGATGAAAAAGCCCCGCAGGACCGCAGACACTGCCATCCACGGCATTCCCAGCGCTGAAACGCGCAACGCTCCGGCGGCACGGACATCGCCAAGCCACCACCGGGCTGCAAGATCCGCTGTTGCCAGCTGCAGCAAAGCGGCAAACAGCCCCAGCAGGAGCCCCGCCGCCAGCAGACGCCGCAGCATTCCCCGGGCCGCACTGCGGGCAGAGTCCGGACCGCTGAGTTCTTCGGCCATGAGCCGGGTAGCTGCCACCGAGACGCCCGCCGTTGCCAGCGTGATGAACAGTGAATACACCGCCAGCACCAGTTGATACAGGCCCATCCCCTCGCCGCCCAGCTCGTTTGCCAGCCAGATGCGCAGCCCCATTCCGGCCAGCCGCAGCACCACGTCTGAGCCGGTAAGCAGCGCTGCATTTTTTAAATAGCTCTGCCGCATGGCGCATCCCTCCTGACGGTCACAGTCTCTCTTTTCAGCCTATGCATCTGCGCTCTGAAAAAGACGAGCGGCGCGGCGGGTTGTTTCCCGCGCACTTTTATGGTATAGTAAAGGGGCGGCCTTTGCAGCCGTATTCTGATCAAGGAGGAAGCACACGGCAAACGCCCTGCGCCCGCCGTGCGCAAAAAGAGAATGAGCGAAGAATGCACCCATGACTGCTCCAGCTGCGGAGCAGCATGTTCTTCCCGCGATGCAGCGCCCAAGCATGACGCACCCAACCCCAACAGCAGCGTCAAAAAGGTCATCGGCGTTGTGTCCGGCAAAGGCGGCGTTGGCAAGAGCATGACCAGCGCCCTGCTGGCCTGTGCCATGGCACGCCGCGGCTACCACTGCGGCATTCTGGATGCCGACATCACCGGCCCTTCCATCCCGAAGCTGTTCGGCATCCATGGCCGCGCTATGGCCGACGACAAGGGCTGCTGGCCCATCCAGAGCCGCATGGGCATCGATGTCATGAGCATCAACCTGCTGGTGGAAAATGAGGAAGACCCCGTTGTGTGGCGCGGCCCGGTCATTGCCGGTGCCGTCAAGCAGTTCTGGACCGATGTGGTCTGGAAGGACGTGGACTTCCTGTTCGTGGACATGCCTCCGGGAACCGGTGATGTGCCCCTGACCGTGTTCCAGAGCCTGCCGGTGGACGGCATCGTGGTGGTGGCAAGCCCGCAGGAGCTGGTAAGCATGATCGTGGCCAAGGCCGTGAACATGGCTGAAATGATGAAGGTGCCCATGCTGGGCATCGTGGAGAACATGAGCTATATCGTCTGCCCCGACTGCGGCAAGCACATCAATGTGTTCGGCAACAGCCATGTGGACGAGGTGGCCGCAAAGCATCACCTGCCCGTGCTGGCAAAGTGCCCCATCGATCCCCAGCTGGCTCAGCTGTCCGATGCCGGCATGATCGAGACCTACGGCGGCGAGTATCTGGAAGGTGCCGCAGACGCCTGCGAAAAGCTGCTGAAATGATCTGACCCTCTGGCTGCTGCACAAACTGCTGTGCAGCAGCCTTTTTGCTGTCGGAAGCGGCATCTGTGCAAAAGGCATTCTTTTCCGCTTTAAAAAACAAGGCATCGTGCGGTTTTTTTCTTTTATTTTTCGTTTTGTGAAGCGGTTTCAACTTTTCATCTGTTTTTTTGAAACATTTTCTGCTTTTTCGCTATTGTCAAACCCACAGGAAAGCTTTATAATAATAAAGCGGTCTGCAGCCATAAGCAGGCCGGTGTGTAAGAACGGAAATCCGGGATCGTCCCAAAGCGTTTTAGCAGCGCGTCCGCTGTGCGGCGGGCTGGGCGGTCTCGTCTTTTTCAAATTTTATAGAGTAATTGGGAAAAGGAGTATTCTACTATGCTGACAAATGAATACCTGAAGCGCGTTTACGAAGGTCTGGAAAAGCGCAATGCCAACGAGCCTGAGTTCCTGCAGGCTGTGCGCGAGGTTCTGGAGAGCATCCAGCCCGTTGTGGAGAAGCACCCCGAGTACGAGAAGGCCGCTCTGATCGAGCGTCTGGTCGAGCCGGAGCGCATCATCACCTTCCGTGTGCCCTGGGTTGACGATCAGGGCAAGGTTCAGGTGAACCGCGGCTACCGTGTGCAGTTCAACAGCGCCATCGGCCCCTACAAGGGCGGCCTGCGCTTCCATCCCTCTGTCAATCAGGGCATCCTGAAGTTCCTCGGCTTTGAGCAGACCTTCAAGAACAGCCTGACCACCCTGCCCATGGGCGGCGGCAAGGGCGGCTCTGACTTCGACCCCCACGGCAAGAGCGACATGGAAGTCATGCGCTTCTGCCAGAGCTTTATGACCGAGCTGTACCGCCACATCGGCCAGTTCGTGGACTGCCCCGCCGGTGATATCGGTGTCGGCGGCCGTGAGGTCGGCTATATGTTCGGCCAGTACAAGCGCCTGACCAACAGCTTCCAGGGCGGCATGCTCACCGGCAAGGGCCTGACCTTCGGCGGCTCTCTGGCCCGCACCGAAGCTACCGGCTACGGCCTGTGCTACTTCACCGCTGAGGCTCTGAAGTGCATGCGCAACGACAGCTTCCAGGGCAAGACCGTGGTCATCTCCGGTTCCGGCAACGTGGCGATCTACGCCTGCGAGAAGGCTACCCAGCTGGGTGCCAAGGTCGTGACCATGTCCGACTCCAACGGCTATGTCTACGATCCCAACGGCATTGATCTGGCCTACGTCAAGGATCTGAAGGAAGTCCGCCGCGGCCGCATCAAGGAGTACGCCGAGACCCACGAGGGTGCAACTTATGTTGCAGATTGCACCAAGGTCTGGACTGTCCCCTGCGACATTGCCCTGCCCTGCGCAACCCAGAACGAGATCAACAAGGAGTCCGCTGAGGCTCTGGTGAAGGGCGGTTGCACCGTCGTGTGCGAGGGCGCCAACATGCCCAGCACCCCGGAGGCCATCGAGGTCTACCTGTCCAACGGCATCCTGTACGGACCCGCAAAGGCTTCCAACGCCGGCGGCGTGGCTACCTCCGGTCTGGAGATGAGCCAGAACTCCGAGCGTCTGAGCTGGAGCTTCGAAGAGGTGGATGCAAAGCTGAAGGGCATCATGGAGGGCATCTTCCACGCTTCCTACGATGCATCCGTGGCCGCCGGCTCCGAGGGCAACCTGATGGTCGGTGCAAACTGCGCCGGCTTCCTGAAGGTCGCTACTGCCATGATGGCACAGGGCATCACCTACTAAGTCATACCGCGTCGTCTAAGAGCCGCGCCCGCAGGGGTGCGGCTCTTTTTTGGTATAACCCCGCCCCGCTCTGCCCACACTGGCAGTATCTTATGGCAGAAAGGGAGTTTTGTATGGACGAGCAGATGTTTTGTTTTCAGTGTGAGCAGGCGGCGGGCTGCACCGCCTGCACCGGCGCAGCGGGGGTGTGCGGCAAGTCGGCCGAGACAGCCGCCGCACAGGACCGGCTCACCGGGGCGCTCATCGCGTTTGCCGGGCAGCTCATCGCGGCGGGGCGCGGCCCGGCCCCGGAACAGGCCCGGCTGCTGATGCAGGGGCTGTTCACCACCATTACCAACGTGAACTTTGACCCCGCCGCCGTGGACGCGCTGACCCGCCGGGTGCACGACGCCAGCCCCGGCACCGGCCCGGACTACGACATGCAGGCCCTCTGGCGGGAACCGGACGCCGACCGGCGCAGCCTGAAATGCTTTGTGCTGTTCAGCCTGCGGGGCATGGCCGCCTACAACTACCACGCCCGGGTGCTGGGCCGCATCGACCCGGAGCTGGACCGGTTCTTCTGTACCGCCCTGCAGGCCGTGGGCGACCCCGGCCAGACCACCGACGCCCTGTGGCAGCTGGTGCAGGCCACAGGAGAAGCCAGCTACCGCTGCATGGAGCTGCTGGACGCGGCCAACACCGGCGCGTTTGGCGATCCGGAACCGGTGCAGGTGCCCCTGACCATTGAAAAGGGGCCGTTCATCGTGATTTCCGGCCACGACCTCTACGACGCACAGCAGCTGCTGGAACAGACCGCAGGCCGGGGCGTCAACGTCTACACCCACTCGGAGATGCTGCCCGCCCACGGCTACCCGGAGCTGAAGCGCCGCTACCCCCACCTCAAGGGCAACTTTGGCACCGCATGGCAGAACCAGCAGCGGGAGTTCGAGGACATCCCCGCGCCCATCCTGTTCACCACCAACTGCATCATGCCCCTGCGCGCCAGCTACGCCGACCGGGTGTTCACCACCTCGGTGGTGGCTTACCCCGGCGTGCCCCACATCGACGAAGGGCGCGACTTTTCCCCGGTGATCGAAAAGGCGCTGGAGCTGGGCGGCTACGCGCAGGACACCCTGCTGCCCGGCCTGAACGGCGGCTCCACGGTGACCACCGGTTTTGCCCGCACCGCCGTGCTGCAGCACGCGGACGAGATCGTGCAGGCGGTGCGGGACGGTAAGCTGCGGCACTTCTTTCTGGTGGGCGGCTGCGACGGCACCCGGCCCAGCCGCCGCTACTACACCGAGTTTGCCCGCCTTACCCCGCCCGACACCATCCTGCTGACCCTGGCCTGCGGCAAGTTCCGCCTGAACGACCTGCCCCTTGGCACCGTGCCGGGCACCGGCCTGCCCCGCATCCTGGACGTGGGCCAGTGCAACGACGCCTACAGCGCCATCCGCATCGCATTGGCGCTGGCCGACGCCTTTGGCTGCGGCGTCAACGACCTGCCCCTCTCGCTGGTGCTGTGCTGGTTTGAGCAGAAGGCCGTGTGCATCCTCATCGCGCTGCTGGCGCTGGGCATCCGGAACATCCGGCTGGGGCCTACCCTGCCCCCGTTCCTCTCGCCGGTCATTGTGGCTGCCCTTCAGCAAAAGTACGATTTAAAAGCCGTAACAACGCCGGAAAATGACCTGCAGGCCATTCTGGGCAGACATTGAGCCTGCACTGTTCTCACTATAGCTACAACTGACCGCCGTACGCGGCGTTTCGCACAAGAAGCAGTGGAAAGCTGTTGTTATATTTGGTGCAGCTGTCACTTGAAGATTCTTCACGAGCCGCTATAATAATAAGTACCGGAACAAAGGCGTTCTGCAAGGGGCTATTTTGCCCTTTGCGGGGCGCTTTTCTTTTTTGTCAGAATGCGGAGGGTGCCGCATCCGGTGAGGATTTTATAAAGGATGGGAAAGTCTATGGAAAACTTTACAGAGCAGAAAAACACCCTTGGTCTGTATGACCCACAGTTTGAGCACGATGCATGCGGCATTGGCGCTGTGGTAGACATCAAGGGCCGCAAGAGCCATCAGACGGTGGACGATGCGCTGTCCATTGTGGAGCGGCTGGAGCATCGTGCCGGCAAGGATGCTGAAGGCAAGACCGGTGACGGCGTGGGCATCATGCTGCAGATCAGCCACAAGTTCTTCTCCAAGGTGGCCGAAGAGCTGAACATCAGCCTTGGCAACGAGCGTGAATATGGCGTGGGCATGTTCTTCTTCCCGCAGAGCGAGCATCTGCGTGCGCAGGCCATGAAGCTGTTCGAGGTGGTCACCCGCAAAGAGGGCCTTGAGTTTCTGGCATGGCGCAAGGTGCCCGTGAACCCGGACGCCGTTGGTCAGAAGGCCCGCGACTGCATGCCCGCCATCTGGCAGTGCTTCATCAAAAAGCCCGCCAAGGTGAGCAAGGGCATTGATTTTGACCGCAAGCTGTATATCGTGCGCCGCGTGTTCGAGCAGGCCAGCAACGGCACCTATGTGCCCAGCCTGTCCAGCCGCACCATCGTGTACAAGGGCATGTTCCTCGTGCATGATCTGCGCCTGTTCTATGCCGACCTGCAGGACCCCGATTACGAGTCTGCCATTGGCATGGTGCACAGCCGCTTCTCCACCAACACCAACCCCAGCTGGATGCGCGCCCACCCCAACCGTTTTATCCTGCACAACGGTGAGATCAACACCATTAAGGGCAATACGGATGCCATGCTGGCCCGTGAAGAGAGCATTTCCAGCTCCATCATGCAGGACGACATGAACAAGATCCTGCCCATCATCAACACTTCCGGTTCCGACTCTGCCATGCTGGACAATGCGCTGGAATTTATGGTGATGAACGGCATGGATCTGCCGCTGGCCGTGATGATCACCATTCCGGAGCCCTGGGAGAACAACAAGAACATCAGCCAGAAAAAGCGCGATTTCTACCAGTATTACGCCACCATGCTGGAGCCCTGGGACGGTCCCGCCGCCATCCTCTTCTCAGATGGTGACGTGATGGGCGCTGTGCTTGACCGCAACGGCCTGCGTCCCAGCCGCTATTACATCACCAAGGACGGACGCATGATCCTGTCCTCCGAGGTGGGTGTGCTGGAATGCGAGCCGGATAACATTCTGGTCAAGGATCGTCTGCGTCCCGGCAAAATGCTGCTGGTGGATACCGTCAAGGGTGAAGTGGTGGATGACGAAAAGCTCAAGGAGTTTTACGCCAGCCGTGAGCCCTACGGTGAGTGGATCGATCGCAATCTGGTGCAGCTCAGCAAACTGAAGATTCCCAATGTGAAGGTGGAAAGCTACACCGGCAGCCAGCTCACCCGCCTGCAAAAGGTGTTCGGCTACAAGTATGAGGATGTGAACACCATGATCCTCTCCATGGCCCGGGCAGGCGCAGAGCCTTCCGGCGCTATGGGCACCGACACCCCGCTGGCCGTGCTGAGCAACCAGCATCCGCCGCTGTTCAACTATTTCAAGCAGCGCTTTGCGCAGGTGACGAACCCGCCCATCGATGCCATCCGTGAAAAGGTGGTCACTTCCACCAGCGTATACATCGGTGCCCACGGTAACCTGCTGGAGGATAAGCCCGAGAACTGCAAGGTCCTCAAGGTGCACAACCCCATTCTGACCAACACCGACCTGCTGAAGATCAAGTACATGAACGTGCCCGGCTTCAAGGTCGCCACGGTCTCCATCAATTACTACAAGAACACCAGTCTGGAAAAGGCCATTGACCGCGTCTTCCTTGAGGTGGATCGTGCTTACAAGGAGGGTGCCAACATCATCATCCTGTCCGACCGCGATGTGGATGAATACCATGTGACCATTCCCAGTCTGCTGGCAGTGTCGGCGGTTTCGCAGTACCTGATCCGTACCAAGAAGAGCACCGCGCTGGCCCTCATTCTGGAAAGCGCAGAACCCCGCGAGGTGCACCACTTTGCCACCCTGCTGGGCTATGGTGCCTGCGCCATCAACCCCTATCTGGCACATGAGACCATTGGTCAGCTCATCGACGAGGGCCTGCTGGACAAGGACTACTACGCAGCCGTGGAGGACTACGACAACGCCATCCTGAACGGCATCGTAAAGATCGCCTCCAAGATGGGCATTTCCACCATCCAGAGCTACCAGAGCAGCCAGATCTTTGAGGCAGTGGGCATCTCCAAGGATGTCATCGATAAGTACTTCACCGGCACCGTGAGCCGTGTGGGCGGCATCACCGTTGAGGACATTCAGGCCGATGTGGAGGCCCTGCACAATGCAGCCTTTGACCCGCTGGGTCTGGACATCAACATGGAGCTGGCCGACAGCGGTGCCCACAAGTTCCGCAGCAGCAAGGAAGAACACCTGTTCAACCCCCAGACCATCCATCTGTTCCAGAAAGCCTGCTGGACCAACGATTACTCTGCTTTCAAGCAGTTCACCAGCACGGTGGACAGCATGGGCACCGACGGCGTGCATCTGCGCAGCCTGCTGGACTTCAACTATGCTCCTGACGGCGGCATTCCGCTGGAAGAGGTGGAGCCGGTATCCAGCATCGTCAAGCGGTTCAAGGGCGCAGCCATGAGCTACGGTGCACTGAGCAGCGAAGCCCATGAGACCATTGCCATTGCCCTGAACCGTCTGGGCGGCCGCAGCAATACCGGTGAGGGCGGCGAGCCTGAGGAGCGCTACCACAGCGAGAGCAATTCCAAGATCAAGCAGGTGGCTTCTGCCCGTTTTGGCGTCACCAGCAAGTATCTGGTGAGCGCCGAAGAGATCCAGATCAAGCTGGCACAGGGCGCAAAGCCCGGTGAGGGCGGCAACCTGCCCGGTGCCAAGGTGTATCCGTGGATTGCAAAGACCCGCCACAGCACCACCGGTGTGGGCCTCATCTCTCCCCCGCCGCACCACGATATCTACTCCATTGAGGATCTGGCTGAGCTGATCTACGACCTGAAGAACGCCAACCGCAGCGCCAACATCAACGTCAAGCTGGTGAGCGAGGCAGGCGTCGGCACCATTGCTGCCGGTGTTGCCAAGGGCGGCGCACAGGTCATTCTGGTGTCCGGCTACGACGGCGGCACCGGTGCAGCACCCCGCACCTCCATCAAGCATGCAGGCCTGCCCTGGGAACTGGGCATTGCCGAAACCCACCAGACCCTGATCCTGAACGGTCTGCGCACCCGCGTGCGCATTGAGAGCGACTCCAAGCTGCTCTCCGGCCGTGATGTTGCTATCAGCTGTATGCTGGGTGCTGAAGAGTTCGGCTTTGGTACTACCCTGCTGATGGCCGAAGGCTGTGTGATGATGCGTGTGTGCAATCTGGACACCTGCCCCATGGGCATCTGCACCCAGAACCCGGAGCTGCGCAAGAACTTCCACGGCAAGCCGGAGTACATCATCAATTATCTGACCTTCGTGGCCGAAGAGCTGCGCGAGTACATGGCAAAGCTGGGCGTGCGCACCATCGATGAACTGGTGGGCCGCACCGACCTGCTGCGCGTGAAGGAGACTGCATCCGGCAGCCGTGCTTCCAAGATGAACCTCGACTGCATCCTGCACAATCCTGCCATTGAGAACAGCAACGTCCACTTTGTCAAGGAGGACACCTACGACTTCCATCTGGAAAACACCCTCGATATGAAGGTGCTGATGAAGAAGTTCAAGCTGAACAGCAAGGCTGCACAGAGCGTGGAGCTGAATGTCTCCAACACCGACCGTGCTTTTGGTACCATCTTTGGCAGTGAGATCACCCGCAAATTCGGCAACACCCTGCCGGATGATGTATACACCGCCCACTGCGTGGGTGCCGGCGGCCAGAGCTTTGGTGCCTTCATCCCCAACGGCCTGACGCTGGATCTTGTGGGCGACTGCAACGACTATATGGGCAAGGGCCTGTCTGGCGGCAAGATCGTCGTGCGCCCGCCCAAGGGCATCACCTTCAAGCCCGAGGAGAACATCATCACCGGCAACGTGGCCCTGTACGGTGCTACCAGCGGCAAGGCCTATATCTCCGGCGTGGCCGGTGAGCGCTTTGCCGTGCGCAACAGTGGTGCTACCGCCGTTGTGGAGGGCGTGGGTGACCATGGCTGCGAATACATGACCGGCGGCACCGTGGTGGTGCTGGGTCAGACCGGCAAAAACTTTGCAGCCGGTATGACCGGCGGCATTGCCTATGTGCTGGACGAGAACTGGGATTTCTACCAGCGCGTCAACAAGGAGACCGTCAGCCTGGAGCCCGTCGAGCACAAGTACGATGTTGCCACCCTGAAAGAGCTGATCCGCGAACATGTGGAGGCCACCGGCTCCCCCCGCGGCAAGGAGATCCTGGACAATTTCAGCGAGTTTTTGCCCAAGTTCAAGAAAGTTCTGCCTTACGATTACGACCGCATGCTGCGCGTGATCGCATCCGTTGAGGAGCGCGGTCTGGACGGTGAGCAGGCGCAGATCGAAGCATTCTACACGGTGCAGAAGAAGAAGTAAGGAGGGCAGCGTCATGGGTAAGACAACAGGATTTATGGATTATACGCGCAAAACCAGCACGGATGTACCGCCGCTGGAGCGCATTGAAAACTTCAACGAATTTCACGTCTGGCTCTCCCGCGAGGAGCAGCAGACGCAGGCGGCACGCTGCATGGACTGCGGTGTTCCCTTCTGTCAGGCCGGCATGATGATCGGCGGTATGGCCTCCGGCTGTCCGCTGAACAATCTTATCCCGGAGTGGAACGACCTTGTTTACCATGGCAAATGGGAGCTGGCCATGCATCGGCTGATGGCTACCAACCGTTTTCCGGAGTTCACCAGCCGGGTGTGCCCTGCCCTGTGTGAAGCAGCCTGCACCTGCGGCGATGTGACCGGCAGCAGCGTGACCGTGCGCGAGAACGAGCACGCCATTATTGAGACGGCTTACGCCAAGGGCTGGCTGCACGCCGCACCGCCGCCCTCCCGCACCGGCAAGAGCGTAGCCGTGGTGGGCAGCGGCCCCTCCGGTCTTTCGGTAGCCGAATACCTGAACAAGCGCGGCCACGCGGTGACTGTGTTCGAGCGTGCAGACCGCGTGGGCGGCCTGCTGATGTACGGCATTCCCAACATGAAGCTGGACAAATCCGTCATCGAGCGCCGCATCAAGATCATGCAGGCTGAGGGCGTTGAGTTCCGCACCAACATGGATGTGGGCGGGGCTGTGGATGCCGCTGAGATCTTGAACAGCTATGACGCCATCGTGCTCTGCTGCGGCGCCAAGAAAGCCCGCGATCTGAACGTCCCGGGCCGAGACGCGAAGGGAGTTTACCTCGCGGTAGACTACCTCACCAGCGTGACCAGGAGCCTGCTGGACAGCAAGTTTGCCGACGGCAGGGCCATCAACGCGGCAGGCAGGAATGTCCTCGTCATCGGCGGCGGCGACACCGGCAACGACTGTCAGGGTACCGCCCTGCGGCAGGGCTGCACCGACCTCGTGGCACTGGAAATGATGCCCCAGCCCCCGAAAGAGCGGGCCGCGAATAACCCCTGGCCCGAGTGGCCCAAGGTGCTGAAGGTGGACTACGGCCAGACCGAGTGCCTCGCCAAGTTCGGCAAAGACCCCCGCGTCTACCAGACCACCGTCAAAGAGTTTTTGAAGGACGACGCCGGCAACCTGACCGGCGCGGTCATCTCCTATCTCAAGCCCCAGCGTGACCCCGACACCGGCCGTACCAGCATGGTACCCACCGGCGAAGAGTTCACCTACGACTGCCAGCTGGCCTTTATCGCCGCCGGTTTCGTGGGCTGCGAGGACTATGTGGCTGAGGCGTTCGGCGTGGAGCGGAACGCCCGGGGCAATGTAGCCGACCATGGCTTCCGCACCAATGTAGACAAGGTCTTTGTCTGCGGCGATATGCGCCGAGGCCAGAGTCTTGTGGTCTGGGGCCTGCGGGAGGGCCGCGACTGCGCCGCCGAGGTGGACCGCTATCTGATGGGTTACACCAACCTGTGACCCCCTCCCCCTATTTATGACATTCTCTTTCCTATCCTAAACAGAAACGGGAGCTTTCCTTTACCGGGAGGCTCCCGTTTCTGCATTTCGCCGCTTTTGTTTTCACAAAGTTTTCACAGTTAGTGCATCCTACCCACTTGAAACAGATACCCCTAAGTGGTAAAATCAGAGTGTCGGAAGATTTACCCCCACAGGGTACGTTTCCTCTTCACACTGATACACCCGGAAAGGAGTCATCTGCTATGACTGATGCTGAAAAAAAGCCCTGCTGCGCCGCTGAGCCTGCCGAAAAGGACACTGCCCCCTCCTGCTGCCGCCACAAGGACCGTACCCCTGAGGAGTACCGCGCCCTCGCCAACCGGCTGAGCCGCATCGAGGGCCAGGTGCGCGGCATCCGCGCGATGCTGGACAAGGATGTCTACTGCGCCGATATTCTGGTGCAGGTGGCTGCGGTGAACGCTGCACTGAACGGCTTTTCCAAAGAGCTGCTGAGCCAGCACGTCCGCACCTGCGTGGCCGACGATTTGAGAGCCGGCGGGACGCAGAAGCTGGACGAACTGCTGCAGCTGCTGCCCCGGCTCATGAAATGACCCCGTTCCGGGCATCCTATAAGAGGGAAAGGAATCCGCAATGGAACAATACAACGTCACGGGCATGAGCTGCGCGGCCTGCTCTGCCCGGGTGGAAAAGGCCGTGAAGAAGGTGCCGGGCGTCACGAGCTGCTCAGTGAGCCTTCTGACAAACTCCATGGGCGTGGAAGGCACAGCCTCCCCTGCCGCCATCCTCTCGGCTGTGCAGGAGGCAGGCTACGGCGCAAGCCCGAAGAATGCCTCTGCCAGTAAAGCTTCGGACGCCAGTGCCGACCTCGATGCACTGGCTGACCACGAGACACCGAAGCTCAAGCGCCGCCTCATCGCCTCGCTGGGCTTCCTGCTGGTGCTGATGTACTTCTCCATGGGCCACATGATGTGGGGCTGGCCCCTGCCCCACTGGTTCGACGGCAACCACGTCGCCATGGGCCTTGTCCAGCTGCTGCTGGCGGGCATCGTCATGGTCATCAACCAGAAGTTCTTCATCAACGGCTTCAAGGGCCTCATCCACGGCGCACCCAACATGGATACGCTGGTGGCCCTCGGCTCCATGGCAAGCTTCGTGTGGAGCACTTACGCCCTCTTCGCCATGACCCGCGCCCAGGTGGACGGCAGCGACGAGCTCGTCATGCACTATATGATGGAGTTCTACTTCGAGTCTGCCGCCATGATCCTGACCCTCATCACGGTGGGCAAGATGCTGGAAGCCCGCTCCAAGGGCAAGACCACCGACGCCCTCAAGAGCCTGATGAAGCTGGCCCCCAAGACCGCCACGCTGGTGCGGGACGGCGCGGAAGTGACCGTGGCCATCGCCGACGTGCAGAAGGGCGACGTCTTTGTGGTTCGCCCCGGCGAGAATATCCCGGTGGACGGCGTGGTGCTGGAAGGCACTAGTGCAGTCAATGAGAGCGCCCTGACCGGCGAGAGCATCCCGGTGGACAAGGCCGTCGGCGACAAAGTCAGCGCTGCCACCACCAATCAGTCGGGCTTCCTCCGCTGTGAGGCTACCCGCGTCGGCGAGGATACCACGCTGGCTCAAATCATCAAGATGGTCAGCGATGCCGCCGCCACCAAAGCTCCTATCGCAAAAATCGCTGACACCGTGTCGGGCTTCTTCGTCCCGGCGGTCATCTCCATCGCTGTCGTCACCACCATCGTCTGGCTGCTGCTGGGCCATGAGCTGGGCTATGCGCTGGCACGCGGCATCTCCGTGCTGGTCATCAGCTGCCCCTGCGCACTGGGCCTTGCAACACCTGTGGCTATTATGGTGGGCAATGGCCTCGGCGCCAAGAACGGCATCCTCTTCAAGACTGCCGCCTCGCTGGAAGCCGCAGGCCGCACCCAGATCGTGGCGCTGGACAAGACCGGCACCATCACCGAGGGCGCACCCCGCGTCACCGACCTGCTGCCCGCCGAGGGCGTCACCGAGACGGAGCTTCTGACGCTGGCCGCAGCGCTGGAAAGCCGCAGCGAGCACCCTCTGGCAAAGGCAGTTCTTGCCGACGCCGAGGCAAAGGCCATCACTCCCCCGGAAGTCACTGACTTCGCGGCCCTGCCGGGCAACGGTCTGGCGGCCAAGCTGGACGGCATGGACATCTATGCCGGCAATGCCGCCTTCATCCAGACCAAGCTCACCCTGCCCGCCGCACTGGCACAGCAGGCTGAAAAGCTGGCCTCTGAGGGCAAGACTCCCCTCTTCTTCGGCGGCGCAGGCCGTCTGCTGGGCGTTATCGCCGTGGCCGACACCATCAAGGAGGACAGCCCCGAAGCCATCCGTCAGCTGCAGAACATGGGCATCCGAGTCGTGATGCTCACCGGCGACAACCAGCGCACCGCCGACGCCATCGGCAGGCAGGCGGGCGTGGACGAGGTCATCGCGGGCGTCCTGCCCGACGGCAAGGAGGCCGTCATCCGGCAGCTGCAGGCCAGCGGCAAGGTGGCCATGGTGGGTGACGGCATCAACGACGCCCCCGCCCTCACCCGTGCCGACACCGGCATTGCCATCGGCGCAGGCACCGACGTGGCCATTGACGCCGCCGACGTCGTGCTGATGAACTCGAAGCTCTCGGACGTGCCTGCGGCCATCCGCCTCAGCCGCGCCACTCTGCGGAACATCCACGAGAACCTGTTCTGGGCGTTCATCTACAATATCATCGGCATCCCGCTGGCGGCTGGTCTGTTCATCCCCTTCGGTCTGACCCTGAATCCCATGTTCGGTGCTGCTGCCATGAGCCTGTCCAGCTTCTGCGTCGTGAGCAACGCCCTGCGGCTGAACCTGTTCGATCTGCACAGCACCAGGCACGACCACAAAACCGCTTCTTCCGCCGCTGCCCCGGTGCAGTCTGCGGCTGAAAATAACAAAAAATCGGACGCCGAAGCGCCCGAAGTCAAAACGGAGGATAATACCATGAAGAAGACCCTGAAAGTGGAAGGCATGATGTGCGGCCACTGCGAAGCCCGCGTGAAGAAGGCTCTGGAAGCCCTGCCCGAGGTGGACGAGGCTGTCGTGAGCCACGAGGCCGGCACCGCCATCGTCACACTGAACGCCGAGGTCGCCGACGACGTGCTCAAGAACGCCGTCGAGGCACAGGACTACAAGGTCACCGGCATCCAGTAAGCTGTAAGATGCAGAAAAGCCAGCGCACGAGAAATGTGCGCTGGCTTTTTGTATGCAGTGTTTTACGGAGTCAGACGGTTGGGGCCGCGGAACAGGAACTCGGCGTCCTTGATGGACTGGCCGCAGAGCAGCATGGTCAGACGGTCGATACCCAGACCGAAGCCGCCGTGCGGAGGGCAGCCGTACTGGAAGAACTCCAGATAGAACTTGACATCATCGGCCAGGCCCTTCTCCTCTGCCTGCTTCTTCAGCACGTCGTAGCGATGCTCACGCTGTGCGCCGGTGGTGATCTCCACGCCGCGCCAGATGAGGTCGTAGCCCTGCGGCACGCCGTTCTCGTCGCGCATATGGTAGAAAGCACGCTTCTCGGCGGAGTAGTCGGTGATGAACAGGAACTCGTGGCCGTAGTGCTTCTTGACCCAGTCGTAGCTCAGGCGCTCGGCCTCGGTGGTCAGGTCGCCCTTCTCGCTCTCATCGACAGTGTAGCCGAACTCCTCTTCCAGACCCTTGTACAGGTCGGCCAGCTTGACCACAGGGAACGGCGTGGTGGGGACGACGACTTCCAGACCAAACAGCTCCTTGATCTGCTCGCCGTACTGCTCTTTGACGGCCTTCAGGCCGGCAGTCAGAAGCTCTTCCTCCATCTTCATGACGTCCTTGTAAGAGGTGATGTAGCTGAACTCGAGGTCAAAGCCGGAGAACTCGGTGGAGTGCTTGTTGGTGTAGCTCTTCTCCGCGCGGAAGACGGGGCCGGTCTCAAAGATGCGCTCGAAGCCGGCGGCCATGGCCATCTGCTTATAGAACTGAGGGCTCTGGGCCAGATAGGCGTTGCGGTCGAAGTAGTCCACCTTGAACACCTCAGAACCACTCTCGCTGGCGGCAGCGATGAGCTTCGGGGTGTGGATCTCGATGAAGCTGCGCTCGAGCAGGAACTGACGCATGGCGTTGTCAAAGCAGCTCTGTGCCTTGAACATCAGCTGGTTCTCGTCGGTGCGCAGGTCGATCCAGCGGTAGTCGATGCGCTGGTCGATGCTGGAACGCTCCACAGCCTTCTTCTTCTTGGTGGCGGCGATCTCCTTGCGGACGATGGGCAGCGCGTCGGCGATGCTCTCGATCTCGATGGTCTCGGGGATCATCTCGATGCCGCCCATCTTGACGTAGTCGTTCTCCATCACCTTACCGGTGACGGTGATGACAGAGTCCGGGGTCAGTTTATCGATGGTGTCCACCAGCTCGGGGTGGTCCTCCTTCTCGACGGTGATCTGAAGTTTGCCGGTAATATCCTTCAGCACGATGAAGGCCATATATTTGCTGTTGCGCAGGTTCTCGATAAAGCCCTGCACCTTGACCGTGCTGCCAATTTCCTTTTGTACCTCATTGATATAGGTGCGTTCCATGGAAATCCTCCTTCTGTGTCTTGTGTACTGTTTTATTATACGCTTTTCGGGGGATAAATCAAGAGAAAGGACGAATCACTTTCCTTCTTCGTGCAGCGTCCCGGTGCCGCCCTCCACCACGCCGTCGTGGTCGGCCACAGCCCTGATGGTGCCGAAGAAGCATTTGACGTCCAGCCAGAAGCTCATATGCTCCACATACCAGCCGTCGAGCTTCGCTTTCTCGGTGATCTCCAGCTCGTCGCGGCCATGGATCTGCGCCCAGCCGGTCAGACCGGGGCGGACGTCGTTTGCGCCGTACTTGTCCCGTTCGGCCAGCAGGTCGTACTGGTTCCAGAGGGCCGGGCGCGGACCGATGACTGCCATATCGCCCACAAGGATATTCCACAGCTGGGGCAGCTCGTCCAGGCTGGTCTTGCGCAGGAAACGGCCCACCCGGGTGATATACTGCTCCGGGTCGTGGAGCAGATGGGTGGGCATGTCGTGGGGGGTGTCGATGCGCATGGTGCGGAATTTCAGGATGTTGAAATAGCTCTTATGGATGCCCACCCGCTTCTGCTTGAAGAACACCGGCCCCGGCGAGTCCAGCTTGATGGCAAGGCAGAGCAAAAGCAGCAGCGGCGACAGCACCAGCAGCCCGCAGGCCGACAGTACCACGTCCAGCAGCCGCTTGATTCCTTTTTGATACATGATAGTTCTCCCTTTTATTCCTAGAATATACTTATTATATACCATTTTCCCCTGCCCAAACAAGCCCCGGGCCGCATTCCCGGGCGAAAATGCTGGTTTTGTTGTATCGTTCTGACGGTTTTCTCTCTTGCCCCGCCGGGCCGGACGGCGTACCATAGACATAAGATCATCTGAGAGGAGCACTCTGTTTATGATACAGCGTTTTGTCATCGGGAAGCCTTTTCCCACCGAGAGCGTCGTGCTGGACCTCCCCGCCGAGACCGGCCCCGTGCCTTACCTGACACCGGACGGCGATGGCTGGCAGTATGTCATGCAGGAGAAGGACATCGTCTATGGCTTGGGCGAGATGCCCCGGGGCCTCAACAAGCGCGGCGTCTCCGACTACGATGAGGAAGTTCTGCCCGCCGGGCGGCACTATCTGCCCTGCGAACTTAACGAGGTGCTGCTCTTCATCCGTCCGGGCCACACCGTACCGGTGGCACAGCCCGCTGCCAACACCGCCCAGCTGGACGATACGGTCCTCACCTTCTGGCGCTTCGCGCCCGACGGCCGGCCTGCGCCCTACCGGATGTATACCGACGACGGCGTGACTACCGATCACAACAGGCCCGAACACTGGCGCATCGTCGGACAATAACGCAAAAACACCCGGAAGCATCTCCGGGTGTTTTTTTGTATTACAGGTATGCGACCGTCTCGGACAGGGGCTTTCTCGAGCCGTGGTTTGCCAGCGGCCCTGCGCCCTCTGCGGCATAGCCGAGGTCGAGGATCATCAGGACCTCTTCATTTTCCGGCAAGCCCAGTTCCTTGGCCAGCTCATCCGGATCGAAGAAGTTGAGCCAGCAGCTGTCCACACCTGCGTTGGCGGCGGCCAGCATCAGGTGGGTCGCCACGATGGCGGCATCCTCCATGCCGGAGTCCCGCTTTCCGCCGGGATAAGTAAAGACGCTGTTTTTATCGAAGGCCACAACAAGGCAGGTAGGTGCGCCATAGCGGCAGGGCGTCACCTTGTCGAGCTTTGCCAGGCTTTCTTCCGACTGCAGCACATAGATGCGCTGCTCCTGAGAATTCTTGGCGGTCGGGGCCAGCCGACCCGCTTCCAGGATCTCCGTCAACTTCTCGGCTTCTACCTTACGTGTGCTGAAATTCTTGCAGGAATAACGCTCTGCAACGACCTTAGTAAATTCCATAACCGTTGTCCTCCTGACTTTGGGTGATAGACTTTTTATGTACAGAAGTCTCAGCATTATTGTAGCACGCTTTTTCTCTGAGAGCCACTGTTATTTTTACGAAAGGATCTGTCGTTTTTATAAGAAACGGCGCGGCAGATCCACCCGGCCATTCCCCGCAGGCCGCCTGAGTGAAAAGTCCTTGACAAATCTTTCTAAAAGAGTTACACTGTTCTCGTTCTGAAAAACAAATATGGGCCTATAGCTCAGCTGGGAGTGCAAGCGTATCGCTTTTGTGCCCCACAGAGTTGTGGGCATTCAAATGGGGAGTATGTCGGTTGGTCGCCCAACCGTGTCACACCCCTAAATATGGGCCTATAGCTCAGCTGGGAGAGCGTTCGGTTCGCATCCGAGAGGTCAAGGGTTCGAATCCCTCTAGGTCCACCAATTTGCCGCATCGTTTTGTACGATGCGGCGTTTTTTATGCCTAAAAAACTTTGGCAGACCGTGCCGGGCTCCGAACCCTGAAGTCGGATGCGAACCGGGCGGGGTCATCCATGTACTTTTTGAAAATCCATCGGTTTCACGCTTCTTTCTTTGCATTTTGCAGAGTGCTGCGGGCAAGCGCATCGCTTTTATGCCCCCTTCTCGGAAATTTCTTCAAAAATTTCCGCACCATCGTAGGTTGACACAGCCTTGAGCTGTTCCACTTGGTTGAAGCTGGCGTTCAGGGTGATCGAGATTTCATAGTCTTTTCGGACGCGAATCTCCTTGATGAATTGCTGCAAGATGGCGCGCCGTTCATCGTGGTTGGCAGTGTCATACACATCCGCCCATGTAAGAAGTTCATTGCAGATGTAGTTACTGCGCTTTGCCGTTTTGGTGGCTTCTTCGTATTCTTCCTGTGCCTGCACGAGCTGCTTTTCCAGAGTTTCCAGAGCCTCTCTTGCCTCGGCTACCAGTGTGCCCAGCAGTTCTTTGTCCAAGGCACTTACGCCACGAATGACCAGAATGGTTTCGGCTTTCAGGTCGTCCAGTTCTTTCTGCTTGCTTTCCAAGTCTTTCTGGATTTTCTTGACCTTCTTCTGGATGCGGGCGGCATCGTTGGTCTTGACCGATTCCAGCAGCTTCTTCCGGGAAACTTCCCGGAACTGTGCGAAGATCTGCCGGACAACTTCTTCTACAATGGAATCCAGCTTGGAAACACCGTAGCCAGACTGCCCATCGCAGTCACCCGGATGCCGGATCTTATAAAAGCAGCTATACCGGGGCCGGACTTCTTTCACCGTATGCCCATCGGCGTAGGTGTGTGTCCGTCCGCTGCTGGTCAGGCTCAAGCGGTTGCCGCAGTGACCGCAGTAAACCAGCCCGGTCAACAGGGCTTTGGAACTGGTGCCCAGTGAAGTACCGCCACGCTCACAAGTGCGTGCCTGCCGCAGTTCCTGTGCCTGCTCGAACAGCTCTGGTTCGATGATGCGGAGCTGTGGGCACTCCGTCTCCACCGCACCGTTGATGAGGTAGGCAAAGATGCTTTTGCCTGCCGCACTGGTTTCAGCCGCACGAACGGAGCGAGGGATGGTCTGTTCAAACACCTTCAGGTGCTTTCCGTATGCCTGCCGGATCAGATTGCTGATTTGTTTTCCGTAGTTGGTGCGGCTGTCGGTCATGGTCAGCAGAATGCCCTCGATTTTCAGCTTCGGGTTGATCTGCCGCCGGACCTTTTGGACGGTCTGCAAAAGCTGTTCCAGACCTTTTGCGGAAAGATACTGCGCCTGCACGGGAATCAGGGCAGCGTCTGCCGCCGCCAGTGCGTTGATGGTCAGCATCCCCAACGAGGGCATACAGTCCAGCAGAATAAAATCGTACTCCCGCTTGGCACTGTCCAGCACCTGCTTGAGCATCTTCTCCCGGTTCATACTGTTTACGAGGGCTACTTCTAGCCCTGCCAGTTCAATGTTTGCCGGAATCAGGTCAACGCCCTCTGCGTGGTGCAGAATGCCCTCGCCGGGTCGGATGGGCTGGTCGTTCATGGCTTTCTGCATCAGGGTGGAAAGGGTGGTGGGCAGTTCATCGGGCTGCTGCCAGCCCATGCTAATCGTCAAAGACCTCTGTGGGTCGGTGTCCACCAGCAGGACTTTTTTGCCCTCCATTGCCAGTCCAATGCCTAAGTTCTCACAGGTGGTGCTTTTCCCCACACCGCCTTTTTGATTTGTGACTGCGATAATCGTAGCTTTCTTTGCGATAACATCACCCCGCCTTCGGTGAACCATGCGCAAAGTCGTGGTTCGTCTTGTTCTGATAATAGAGGTTCATGGTGGTGGGCGCATTGTAGAGCATCGTCAGCAGATACTGCTTCATGTTCCGCACCGGTGCAGTGTTTTCTGCAAGAGAATCCAGCACAAAACGGATGTGGTCGGCGTTCAGCTTTTTCAGCCGACTGCGTACCACCTCGGTGGGCTTATCGTCTCCGGCGATACGCAACATCTTGCGTTTGGTGGAACAGGTGTCCACAAGCAAATCCACGATCTGGTAGATGGTGTCCTCATCGTCCGGGCAGAGCCGGAGCAGAAGGTCAACCTCCAGTACCTGATAAAAATAATCCTCAAGCTGCTCCCGGATGCCCCCGGAATAGATGGGGTCAGGATCGTTCCACTCTGTCTTATTCTTATCAGTCTTATTTGCTTGCGGTTTTGGCTGCTCCAGAATTGCGCTTTCGGCAGCACCAGAATTGCTGTTTGGGCAATTCTGTACTTGCGCTTTTGGCAAGCCAGAGGAAAAGTCCTTGACGTAAATCAGGCTGGGTCTGCCCAGACCACGGCGTTTACGCTCGATGAGGTCCATGTCCTCCAGTTCCCGGAACAGCTTGACCGCTTTGTGTTCGGCACAGCAGAGAGATTCCTGCACTTCCCGGACGGTGTAAATGATATACACTCGCCCCTGCTCGTCCAGCCAGCCGTTCTTGACCGACAGGCTCATGCGGTCCAGCAGGATGCCGTACAGTGTCCGGGCATCCGTGGAGAGCTGCCGGAAGCGGTGGTCTTGGAACAGTGCCTTGGGGATGCGGAAATAGGAGAACAACTCGCCCGACTGACCATAGAAGTAGTCGTAGCTCATGGTATTAACGAATCATCATCTCACGGTCTGCGGCACCTTTCATATACATGGCTTCCGCGATGTCACATTCTACCAATATGACGGCGGATTCCAAATCAAGGTACTTGCGTTTCTGCTCATCGTTCAGCATCCGAAAGAACTCCCGTTCGATTGCGTCACGCTTACTTGCTGCCGGTTGGTAGCGCGGTGTTTTCAGCAGCTCCTCCCATTCAGGCTGTACGGCTTTGTTAAAATAGTTCAGCATAAAGTCTTTATCCATAGGCATCCTCCTTTTTGAAATGTTTTGTGGGTAAAAATAAAAGCGCAGCTTCTATCCATTCAGAGTAGAAGTTGCGCTTTGCTGCTAATTTGTGCGTCAGACCATCACGATTTATTTTTCTGCTTCGATGTACTGCCTTAGAACATCGCAGAATGTCATATCATTGCATTTGCTGATTTGCTCCTTTACAGATACTGATTATTTCACCTCGAAAGTTACGCATATAAGCTATTGCTTTTTGTATGCACACATGCTATGATATAAACAACATTGTTCAGCATATTGTTTACAACGAGGAGGACATGAAATGGCAACTGCAAACGATCTTTTAGCTCGAGCTATAGACGAAACAAAGCATCTACATACTAATGAAATTTTTCTTGTACGAGATTTATTTAAAGGCTATGAGTGGAATCGAATCTCAAGAAGTGACAGATTGTTATTGGGAACTTTGTTCTTAAACTACGTTCACACCTCTGGAACCCGTTTGAAACCAATCGAAAAAACTTCCTCTGGACAGCAAAAGTATAAAGTCAGCAGCAATTGATAGTTTTATACACTATCAGAATGACAACTATTCGAGAGGGAGGATTTGCCATATGAAAGCAGAATTATACAAGAGACTATTTCGAGCCATTTTCTCCGAAGATATAGCATCATTAAAAAAAATAGCCATTACAATCATTCAAGAGGAGCGCAAACTCGGTCATAACGTTCTTGCAGACTCTTTAGAAAAAATTTCAATTACTGAAAAGCCCAAATATACTCTGTTTGATAGTAGAAAAAACGGAAGTGGATTATCTGCTTTGCCAAAGAGCAAGCGTACAAATTCACAATTGGTATCATATATTCCAAGAGAACAATTAAAACATCATATGATTTTACCAAACGAAGTTGAAGAACGACTTCTTTCGATTGAGCAGGAATATGTAGCACGCGAACGGTTGAAAAAATTCAATCTTGTACCTAAAAGAAAAATACTTCTCTATGGTCCTCCGGGATGTGGCAAAACATTAAGTGCCGAACGAATTGCATGGAATCTCGGGTTGCCACTATTGAAAGTTCGATTCGATTCTTTACTTTCTTCTTACTTTGGAGAGTCCGCATCAAACCTTAGAATGGTATTTGATTATTGCAAAAGTGAACCTGTTGTTTTACTTCTTGACGAATGTGATTTTATCGCTAAATCTCGCATTACAACGCAGGATGTTGGCGAAGTTCCTAGAATCGTCAATATGCTACTCACTTTGTTAGACGAATATGATGCTCCGGGATTGGTTCTAGCCACTACAAATTTGAAAGTATCTCTTGATGAGGCTCTTTTCCGAAGATTCGATGATGTTATTGAAATGCCGATGCCGGGGAAATTAGAACGTAAACGCTTATTGGAGATGACTTTATCTGCAATACCAGTTGCTCCGGATATTGATATGGATAAAATATCAAATCAATTGGAGGGATACTCTGCCGCCAATGTTGCTTTGATTGCGCAACGGGCTGCCAAAATTGGTATTCTCGCAGGGTGCAAAAAAGTATGTAACGAACATTTTGTAAAAGCATTGGAAGAAAGCTCTAAATTTTAATCTGTAAGGAGGTACGACAATGGCAGAGAATAATGGTTTTACGCATTTACCCCTCCCACTGTTATTTCAAGGAAAACCGAAATTACGTGGTGGCGGTGCAGTGTCTGCGCAGACAAAGAGGAATACTGCTAATCGAATTACTCACGGTGGCTATGTGAAACATCGCTCTGCTGAATTGTCCCGCTTTTGGAAAGAACGTCGTGCAGAACGTTCAGAAAATGCGTTACCTGAAATAGAAACTGGTATTCCCATACTGCTAGAAATAGATCCTTCTACGGATATTGATTTCCTGCGTGGATTGGGATTTGAAATCGTCTGCGAGATTGAGGAAGGATTTATTATAGTTGCTACAGAAGATGTTGATCTTTCAGTCTTTAATGAGAAAGTAGATGCTTTTGTTGCAAATGTAACGGCAAGGTGCAATTCACCGGCAAAAGTTTATGCTCTCTGTGAAGATGGTGATAGGCTTAAGCGGATTTTGTCAAAAGAACTCTATGCAAAATGGGCAACAATTTCACCAGATTCAGTATATGTTATTGATATAGGCGTTAGTTGCTGTGGAAACATCGAGTTGCCTAAACGGCCCAATCGAAAAGATGATGAAACAGATGAACACTATTCTGCTCGTGAACAGCGGTGGAAGGAAAAGTTTAACGCCGCCTATATAGCTTGGGACGAAATCAAGATGCAACGAGAAGAAACAATAGAAAATTTTGTTTCTGATTATAATGGTGAAATTATGGAACTCGCTGATGGTATATCGGAAATAGCCGATTTACCTGACAGCTTCTCGGCACGCTTAAGAATATCTGGTAAATGTTTGCTTGACCTAGTGTTGAATTTTGCATATATATTTGAAGTATCCGAAGCCGAGACAATAGCTATGGGATATACGCCCGAAAATAAAGACGATTTCATCGAAACCGTACAAATTGAGGCTCCTACCCAATCCGCTCCCATTGTATGTATAATGGATAGCGGTGTTCAAGAAGAACACAAATATTTAGCACCATCAATTTCTAGTGACGAATCTATCAGTTTACTACCCAATAATACGAGTACAAGTGACGAAGTTGCTGGAGGAGGACATGGAACACGAGTAGCCGGCGCAGTCTTGTATCCAAAGGCAGTCCCTTTAGATGGAGTTTATCAACTTCCTTGCTGGATTCGCAACATGCGAATTCTCGATGAAAACAATTGCCTGCCAGAAAGTGTATATCCTCCAAAGGCAATTGCAATTGCTGTACAGAAATATAATGTTGAAAACCAAATCCCAACTAAAATATTTAATCACTCCATTGGTAGCCATCGACCTTGTGAAATGAAACACATGACACCATGGGCCGCTGAAATTGATAGTCAGTCTTACAACCACGATGTTTTGTTTATACAGGCTGCGGGAAATATTTCCACAGATGTCATATCGGCCTATTGGCAGGCGGGATATCCATATCCTGAATATCTTGACAGAGAGTTATGTAGAATTTCAAATCCAGCGCAGAGCCTACAAGCGATTACTGTCGGTTCCGTGTCAGCGGACGAACTAGAAACGGATGACTTTATCGCACTGGGAAAGCATATGGAAGTCTCTTCATTCTCACGCTCAGGACCCGGTATTTGGGATGTCTTAAAGCCAGAAGTCGTCGAATATGGAGGAACTCACGTATATAATAAAGGGAGCGTCCCTCCTCAACTCACAACGCCTCCGGAAGTATGTCCAGAACTAATTCGTAAATCTCCAGAAGGTCCAGCTTTTGCACGTGATGATGTTGGCACGTCTTTTTCAGCACCAAAAGTCACCTATATTGCATCACAGGTTGAAAAGGCTTTGCCTGAGTCGCCTGCATTGCTGTATAGAGCTTTAATAGCCCAATCTGCCCGGTGGCCTAAAAATATCAATGAAGTTAGCAAAGAAGAATGTGTCTCTACATTGCGTCATATAGGATATGGTGTTCCGGATGTCGAACGTGCTACTCACAATGACGAGTACCGAATAACGTTGGTAACACCATCTCTTATGGAACTTGGTGATGATGAAGCTCATATTTTTCAAGTTCCTATTCCTGAGGAACTATCTAACGTTGGTGAAGATTATGACATTCTGGTCGAAGTTACTCTGTCCTATGCAGCGAATCCTCGCCGGACTCGGCGTTACGTAAAAGGGTATTTATCAACATGGCTAGATTGGTGCTGTAGCCGAATTGGAGAGAGTGCGGAGACATTTGCTCGCCGTATATTTGAAACGGGCGCTATCATTGAAGATGATGGAGACTTTAACTGGGTGCTTGGAGAGGCAACCAATCGGGGGGTAGCAGAAGGATATTCACGAAAAAATGGTACTCTTCAAAAGGATTGGTGTATAATCAAATCCAATCAATTGAGTGATGCTTTTTGCATTGCGGTTCGTGGTCATAAAGGCTGGGGAGGTTTGTTTAAAGCAAAATATTCATTAGCTATCAGTTTTGAAGCTGTCAATCAGGATATACCGATCTATGAACCGATACGGACTGAAATTGAATTGGCTGTTGAAAACGGAGAAATCGAGGTCGAAATGCCAGAGCACAAACCGTAATATCTTTATTTGGAGAAGAGTCAATTGGCTTTCCTCCATTTTTGGGGCCAAGTTTGCTCGAAGAATAACCTTGAAAAGATTTACTAAACGTCCGCAATATTGTTGACCTGTTCTTGCTGCTATCCTATTCTCTGAGTTCTCATTCCTCCTATAGTATCGGCCATTATGGCACTGTTGGGCGTTGGGCCGTTCTTCATCAGTTATATGTGTCTTCTGCGATGTCATCTTTTACCATTATAACTGCGGATTCTAAATCAAGGCACTTACGCTTCTATCCATCGTTCAGCATAAAGTATTTATCCATAGGAATTCTCTCTTGAAATATGATGCGGATTAAAAAAGCGCATCTTCCATTCATTCAGAGCAGAAGCTGCGATTTTACGGTACATCGTATTTTATTGTAAATTGAGATGTGATACATCTGAACCCCAAGTGAGTTACATCTCAAGGGCCTGTAGCTCACTTGTCCGCCAACCATATTACGCCCCAAATCGCTTCATCCTGAAAATCAGCGGCTTGGAAAGCATACTTGCGAGCGAGAAAGGTCGTTGGGATGGCAGAACATTTTATATAGACGAATATACGTTGATTTTCCTTTTCTCGCAGTGCATGAGGTGTGCACAAAAGCGAGACTGCTGGGAGAGCGTTCGGTCCGCATCCGAGAGGTCAAGGGTTCGAATCCCTCTAGGTCCACTTTTAGCAGCAGCGTAATTTTAACGCTGCTGCTTTTCTTTTGCGTACATATAAGTCACACGCTGGCTTTGGGACCCAGAGGGATTCGAACAGCACGGCCCTGCCGCAGGCAGGGTAAGCAATCAGCCCAGTGCAACGGCGACGACCGCAGCCAGTGGCTGAAACAGGGAGGAGCTGTTGGGGCCGCGTTCTGATTTTTCAAAGCCCCGCCAAGGGGCTGCGGAAAAATCAGCTAACGCAACTCGTCGCTGTTGCTTAGTGCGCGGGTCCCAACCAGTAGGAATATCTACCGAGGAGACTTTCGTTTTTGCCGCATCGTTTTGTACGATGCTGCGTTTTTTATGCCTAAAAAACTTTGACAGACCATGCCGGGTTCCGAACCCTGAAGTCGGATGCGAACCAGGCGGCTTTTTTCACAGGCGCAGACGGCGCTGCTTTTGCCGGATTCATCCCCGGGCGTCCTGCCGGGTGGTGTGGAAGTACTCCTTGGGGGTTATGCCGTACTCCTTTTTGAAAGCGCGGAAAAAGTGGTTGTAACCGCCAAAGCCGCTGGTCTTGTACACCTCGGTGATGGGCAGCCCCTGCTCGATGAGGGTGCAGCAGCGGTCTAACCGCGCCTTTACGATATAGCGGTGCACCGTCTGCCCGGTCTGGCGTTTGAATTCCCGGGCAATATGTTCCCGGGAGACGAAAAACTCCTTTTCCAGCCGCTCCAGCGTCAGTTCCTCGGTAAGGTGCGCCTGAATAAACAAAAACACCTCGTCCAGCATCAGGTGGTGGCGGCTGACCGATGCGGTGTGGAACTCCGCATGGATGCAGGCACGCAGCGCCAGCACCACAAACATTTGCAAAATACCGTGCTCGAACACCGCTGCACCGAACTGGGTGCGCTCCTGCGGGAGCATCAGCAGCTTCCGGGCAAGGTTTTTCAGCAGCATATAGATCTGGCTGTCCGGGCGCACAGCCACCTGCTGGAAGGGCACCACGTTGAAGCTTTTTTCAAGGTCGGTATCTGCGTCCGAAAGCTGCGCCAGCGTCTGGGGGGACAGCTGCACCCGAATAAGTTCCAGCGGGCCGTAAGCACCGGCGTATTCCAGTCTGCCGCCCTGACCGGGCTTGAAGATGATGAGATTCTGCTGCTGTGCGGGCAGCACCACCTCGCTGCACCGGAACACACCGCTGCCCCGCATGACTAGAAACAAATCATAATACGCGCCGGAATAAAATTCCCGGACGGCGCTCTGCTCAAAAAGATAACGCTTGGCTGTATGATTCACCAAAAAGTCCTCCATGAAACTGTCATGTGTAACAGATTGTTGTACACAACAGAAAAGTACAACTGTTATAATTGCATAATACATCAATTTGCGATAGTTTTCAATCATTTTTTGGATATGTATTGATGAAAAATTAACGTATAATGCAAACGTAGAAAAGAGACTTGTGCGAAAAGTCTCGTGGTTTCACTGTTTTTAAGGAGGATAAAACACAATGGACCAGAAAAAGACCATCCGACCCTTCTCCATGAAGGACAAGATCGGTTATACGCTGGGCGATCTGGGCTGCTGTTTCACCGAGCAGTACCGTGCCATGTATCTGTCGATCTTCTACACCCTGATCCTGCAGGTCAACCCCTTCCACGTGGGTATCCTGCTGCTGATCACCAAGATCTGGGACGCCGTGAATGACCCCATCATCGGTGCCATGGTGGACTCCCGCAAGGCCACCAAGGGCGGCAAGTTCATCCCGTGGATCCGCGCTTTCTCCTTCCCCATGGCAGTGCTGTGCATACTTGGCTTTGTCAATGTAGGCAATATCAACTACGGCCTGCGTCTGGCCTACATGTTCGTCACCTACGTTCTGTACGAGGCGCTGTACACCTGCGTCAACGTGCCCTTCGGTACTCTGTCCAGCGTGATGACCGATGATGTCAGCCAGCGCACCGCACTGTCCCGCTACCGCAGCCTTGGCGGCACCATCTTCATGACCGTCATGGTCATGATCGGCCCCCTGTTCCTGTATGTGGACAACAAGCCCGTGGCTGGCCGCTTCCTGATGCTGGCCTGCATCTGCGCTATGCTGGGCCTGCTGTGCCTGCAGATCACCTGCGTGTGGTGCAAGGAGCGCGTGGAAGTGCCCGAGCGTCCGCAGGGCGAAAAGCTGAACTACCTGCACGTGCTCAAGGAGATCTCTCACAATAAGGCTCTGCTGGGCGTTATGTTCTTCAGCCTGACCGGCATGATCGGTGCTTCCGTGGTCAACGGTCTGAACACCTACCTGTATAAGGACTTCTTCGGCAACGTTAAAATTCAGGCTGTCTCCGGCATGCTGAGCGTGCTGTACGCGGTGCTGTCCTTTGCCATCACCCAGCCTCTTGCCAACAAGTTCGGCAAGAAGGAGTGGTGCTGCATGGGCGCCGGCTTTGCCGCCATCGTGTTCGGCATCCTGTTCTTCTTCCCCGTCCACAACCCCGTGGCCTTCATCGTCATCAACGGTATCTGCTATCTGGGCGCTTCCGGTATGCAGGTGCTGATCTGGGCCATGGTCAACGACGCCATCGACTACCATGAGCTGCAGACCGGCGAGCGCAACGAGGGCATCGTCTACTCCACCTACTCTTTCTTCCGCAAGCTTGCAAGCGCCATTTCCGGCAGCCTGTCCAGCTTTGTGCTGGGTGCCATCGGCTACAACGTTACCGCTGGCGCTGTGCAGACCGCAGGCGTTGTAAACGCCATCTGGAAGAGCTACACCGGCGTCTACTTTCTGGGCTACGGCATTGCAGTTGCCATCCTGTTCTTCGTCTACCCCCTGACCAAGCAGAAGACTGCTGAGATGCTGACCGAGCTGAAGGCTCGCCGCGCCGCAAAGGAGAGCAAGTAAACCATGAAGATCTTACAGGTTCAGTTTAAAAACCGCAATGGCCACACCCTGCGTGGCATCGTGACCCTGCCCGACACCGAGGGCAAGGTACCCTTTGTGGTGCATCTGCACGGCTTTGCCGGCAGCTGCAGCGGCTACAAGTCCATGTACACCCACCTGTCTCGCGCTCTGGCAGCGCAGGGCATCGGCAGCGCCCGGTTCGATTTCTACGGCAACGGCGAGAGCGACGGCGAGTTCGAGGATATGAGCTTCGACGGCCTGCACACCGATGCACAGGATATCTTTGCATGGGCCGCTGAGCAGCCCTATGTGGACAGCGAAAAGCTGTTCCTCTCCGGCCAGAGCATGGGCGGCTACATTGCCGCCTCCTGCGCACCGGTCATCCAGCCCCACGGCCTGATTTTGCTGTGCCCGGGCGCCGGGATGTGGTTTGGCTGCGCCCAGCGCGCCGACGGCGTTGTGCAGACCGGCAAGGACTACACCGACATGGAGGGTCTGTGCTACAAGATGGCCTTTAACTACGAGATGGCCAAGCACCCCGACCCCTTTACCGAGGCCAAGGGCTACAACGGCCCGGTGCTGCTGCTGCGCGCCGATGATGACCGTCTGGTGGACGAGGGCACCTGCAGCCGTTACGCACAGGTGTACACCGCACCCGAGGTGGACACCATTGCAGGCGGCGGCCACAACTTTGCCACGCTGGCAGCCCGTGCCGCCGTGGAGGAAAAGACCGCAGCATTCATCAAAGCAAATCTGTAAAGCAAAGCATATCTGCAAGGAGGCTTTTATATGCAAAACGTAATTCTGCAGCCCATCGAGGTGGGCGGACAGACCTTTAAAAACCGCATCATGTTCCCCCCGCTGACCACCGGCTACGAGAAAAACGGCATGATCAGTGAGCAGGACATGGGCTTCTACACCCGTCTGGCAAAGGGCGGCGTGGGCTACATCGTTATGGGCGATGTGGCACCCATCAACAGCTTTTCTCCCACCCCCAAGCTGTTTGACGACAGCCAGATCCCTGCCTTCAAGGCACTGGCCGACAGCGTACACGCCTACGGCACCAAGCTGGGCGTCCAGCTCTTCCACCCGGAGTACGATGTGGACGCCATCAACAGCCTGTTCATGCAGAAGAAGTTTGATGAGATGCGTCAGCGCCTGCATCACGACATGATGTTCTTCACCGATGAGGTCAGCGAGGAGATGCTGATGGCCATCATCGATAAGATGTGCGCCTGCGCAGTGCGTGCACAGAAGGCCGGTGTGGACGTCATCCAGATCCACGGCGACCGCCTGAACGGCTGCCTGTGCTCCACCCGCATGAACCACCGCACCGATAAGTTCGGCGGCAGTCTGGAGAACCGCGTCCGCTTTGCCCGTATGCTGACCCGCGCCATCCGCAAGGCTGTGCCGGATATGGTCATCGACTACAAGCTGTCCATCGTCACCCCGCAGCGCGGCAAGGGCGGCATTGACGAAGCCGACGCCGTGCAGTTTGCCCAGTGGCTGGTAGAGGACGGCGTGGATATGCTCCACGTTGCGCAGGCCAACCACACCGGCAACATGGCCGACACCATTCCTCCCATGGGCGTACAGCCCTACGGCTTCTTCGTCAAAATCGCCGGGGACATCAAAAAGGCCGTCAATGTGCCGGTCAGCGCCGTGGGTCGTATCGTGGACGCCGACATGGCTGCGCGTGTCATCGAGAGCGGCATGGCCGACATGGTTGCCATGGGTCGCCCGCTGCTGGCAGACCCCGACTGGGGCACCAAGATCGCTGCCGGGAAGGCCTGCGATATCCGCCGCTGCATCAGCTGCAACAAGGGCTGCACCGATGCCATCCAGAACCGTCAGTTCCTCTCCTGCGTGCTGAACGCGGAGAACGGCTACGAGAACACCCGCAGCATCCAGCCCGCAGCGCAGAAAAAGAAGATCGCCGTCCTCGGCGGCGGCCCTGCCGGTCTGGAAGCCGCCCGTGTGGCAGCGCTGCGCGGCCATGACGTGACCCTGTTTGAAAAGACCACCTCTCTGGGCGGTCAGCTGAACATTGCCTGCGTACCTCCCCGCAAGGAGGAGATGCGCCGCGCCGCACAGGACCTGATCCACGCAGTCTGCAACGCCGGTGTGCACCTGTGCATGGGTCAGACCCGCACCGCAGAGCAGCTGAAGGATGCCGGTTTCGAGGCCGTCATCAACGCTGTGGGCGCACACAGCGCCGCACCCCGCATCCCCGGCATCGACAGCGTGAACGTGGCCGATGCATGGAAGGTTCTGGCCGGTGAGCAGCAGGTGTACGGCACGGTTGCCGTCATCGGCGGCGGCATGGTGGGCTGCGAGACCGCAGAGTATCTGGCTGCCCGCGGCTGCAAGGTGTCCGTTATCGAGATGATGGACAAGATCGCCGCAGGCGAGAGCACCACCATTCTGCCCACCCTGCTGGAAAACTATAAGACCTACGGCGTGGAGCAGTACCCCAGCCACAAGGTCAAGGAGTTCCGCATGGACGCCGTCGTCTGCGAGAACAAGGACGGCGCAGAGGTGACCATCCCCTGCGATTACATCGTGCTGGCTATGGGCGCACGCTCCAACGAATTTGACGCTGTTGCGCTGGAAGCTGCCAGCATCCCGGTGTATTCCATTGGCGATGCCGCCGGCAAGGCTGCGGATATCTCCAACGCCATCCGCACCGGCTACGATACCGCCTGCCAGCTGTAAAACAAAAATATCGTTCTATTTGTGGGTCAGAAACGCCTGTGGGCGCTTCTGACCCACTTTTTTTTACCCTCTCAGGCGCTTCCGTGTCCGCGCTCCCAAGGGGAGAGCGGACACGCCCGGAAACTTTACGGGTCAGCCGGGAACTGTACCGCCACCGCTTAAGCCTTCACCCACCGGGGGAAGGTGGCGCGTAGCGCCGGATGAGGGGCAACACCAACTCCCCCGAAGGGGTAGCCAAGGTTTAAAGCCCATTGCTAAAGTATTAGGCATTATGAGGAGACTTTCGGCAGTGCTCTTGGCTCTCCCTTTGAGGAAAGACTTCCACCCGCTCCGGGGGGAGATGTCGCGGAGCGCATTCAAAATCATCCCACATAAAAAGGCTGCTGCACAAAACCCTGTGCAACAGCCTTAAATATTTTACGTTTACAACAGATCAGATGCTGAACTGCACGGCGCAGAAGGTGGCATAGATGCACAACAGTGCAATGCCCTGCGGGCGGCTCAGCTTGCCCTTGATCAGAGCGGGCAGGGTGAGCAGCAGCATCACGGCAAACATGACCGGGATTTCCATCACCAGCGAGGCGTTCATGCCTGCGATGGTGGAGTTCTGCGGGATGCTGAAAGGTGCCAGCGTGACAGACACGCCGCTGACCAGCACTAGATTGAACACGTTTGCACCGATGACGTTGCCCAGCGACAGCGCGCCGTGACCCTTGGCCAGCGAGGTGATGGCGGTGACCAGCTCCGGCAGCGAGGTGCCCAGTGCCACAAAGGTCAGCGCAATGACCGACTCCGGCACGCCCAGCGCCTGTGCGATGAGGGTGCCGTTGTCCACCAGCAGGTCAGCGCCCACAGCAATGAGCACTGCGCCGATGGCCAGCAGCCCCAACTCCTTGGCAAAGGAGCCTTCCTCAGCCTGCTCTTCCTCTTCCGGGGCGGGGGCATTTTTCATAGCCAGCACGTTGCACACGATGTAAGCCACGAACATGGCCAGCAGGATCAGGCCCACCGGGCGGGTGAAGGAGCCGGTGGTGTAGGCCACACCGGCATAGAAAGCGGCAGCCACAAAGAAGAAGGTCACCGGGGTGCGTAGGCTCTTGGGGTCAACCTTGCCCGGGCGCACCGCAATGGTGATGGCGGCGATCAGTGCAGCGTTGCAGATGACCGAGCCGATGGCGTTGCCGTAGGCGATCTCGCCGTGACCGGTGAGGGCAGAGGTGGTGGACACCATGACCTCCGGCAGGGTGGTACCGATGGACACCACCGTGGCACCGATGAGCAGCTCCGGCACATGGAAGCGGCGGGCGATGCCGGTGGCACCGTCCACAAACCAGTCGCCGCCCTTGATCAGGCACAGCAGACCCACGATAAATAACAGAACAGGGATCAGCATAATATCTCTCCTTTTTAATAATAGCGGCAGAGGCACAAAAAAAGACCTTTATCACATCCAGCCCAAGACGGGAAAATGTGATAAAAGTCTCAAGCATCCGGCACTGCATCGGGCATTTCTGCCGGGGGTGTCGCTGCAGCACAGCGCACCCGTTTTTCAACTAAAGTACGCCCCTTACTCCCTTTTATCCAAAGAATATTATACCTGTTTTCCAGCAAAAGCGCAAGGGAAAATAGCAGTACATGGACTGCACTGTGGTGTAGACATCATACTTCGTGAACATAATCAGTCCTTCTTTGCGTACTTTGCACGCAGTTCATTCACGATTTGCTGATAGCTGGCTTGACCGCTGCCAATGCGGTCAAGGTTGCTGCGTGTATCTTTGCTGATGGTCAGTCCCTCAATGGCAAAGGTGCCGTACACATTGCGGAGGTTGCTCTTGTGCTGGGCAGGGGTAGTGTGCTTGGTGCTCATGGTTTGGCCTCCTTTTGGTTCACATAATACTATATAAAGTTTATCGTGTATGTGTCCTATTGTCAATCTATAACTTGTTGTCAAATGTAAAAAGCGCATCTTCCATTCATCAAGAGTGGAAGTTGCGCTTTTACGTTATATCGTATTTTATTGTGAATTGGGATGCGATACATCTGAACCCCATGTGAGTTGCATCTCAAGGGCCTGTAGCTCACTTGTCCGCCAACCATATTACGCCCCAAACTGCATCATCTTGAAAATCCGCGGCTTGGAGACCATACTTGCGAGCGAGAAAGGTCGTTTGGATGGCGGAACATTTTATACAGACGAATATACGTTGATTTTTCTTTTCTCGCAGTGAATAAGGTGTGCACAAAAGCGATATTGCTGGGAGAGCGTTCGGTTCGCATCCGAGAGGTCAAGGGTTCGAATCCCTCTAGGTCCACCAATTTGCCGCATCGTTTTGTACGATGCGGCGTTTTTTATGCCTAAAAAACTTTGGCAGACCGTGCCGGGCTCCGAACCCTGAAGTCGGATGCGAACCGGGCGGGGTCATCCATGTACTTTTTGAAAATCCATCGGTTTCACGCTTCTTTCTTTGCATTTTGCAGAGTGCTGCGGGCAAGCGCATCGCTTTTATGCCCCCTTCTCGGAAATTTCTTCAAAAATTTCCGCACCATCGTAGGTTGACACAGCCTTGAGCTGTTCCACTTGGTTGAAGCTGGCGTTCAGGGTGATCGAGATTTCATAGTCTTTTCGGACGCGAATCTCCTTGATGAATTGCTGCAAGATGGCGCGCCGTTCATCGTGGTTGGCAGTGTCATACACATCCGCCCATGTAAGAAGTTCATTGCAGATGTAGTTACTGCGCTTTGCCGTTTTGGTGGCTTCTTCGTATTCTTCCTGTGCCTGCACGAGCTGCTTTTCCAGAGTTTCCAGAGCCTCTCTTGCCTCGGCTACCAGTGTGCCCAGCAGTTCTTTGTCCAAGGCACTTACGCCACGAATGACCAGAATGGTTTCGGCTTTCAGGTCGTCCAGTTCTTTCTGCTTGCTTTCCAAGTCTTTCTGGATTTTCTTGACCTTCTTCTGGATGCGGGCGGCATCGTTGGTCTTGACCGATTCCAGCAGCTTCTTCCGGGAAACTTCCCGGAACTGTGCGAAGATCTGCCGGACAACTTCTTCTACAATGGAATCCAGCTTGGAAACACCGTAGCCAGACTGCCCATCGCAGTCACCCGGATGCCGGATCTTATAAAAGCAGCTATACCGGGGCCGGACTTCTTTCACCGTATGCCCATCGGCGTAGGTGTGTGTCCGTCCGCTGCTGGTCAGGCTCAAGCGGTTGCCGCAGTGACCGCAGTAAACCAGCCCGGTCAACAGGGCTTTGGAACTGGTGCCCAGTGAAGTACCGCCACGCTCACAAGTGCGTGCCTGCCGCAGTTCCTGTGCCTGCTCGAACAGCTCTGGTTCGATGATGCGGAGCTGTGGGCACTCCGTCTCCACCGCACCGTTGATGAGGTAGGCAAAGATGCTTTTGCCTGCCGCACTGGTTTCAGCCGCACGAACGGAGCGAGGGATGGTCTGTTCAAACACCTTCAGGTGCTTTCCGTATGCCTGCCGGATCAGATTGCTGATTTGTTTTCCGTAGTTGGTGCGGCTGTCGGTCATGGTCAGCAGAATGCCCTCGATTTTCAGCTTCGGGTTGATCTGCCGCCGGACCTTTTGGACGGTCTGCAAAAGCTGTTCCAGACCTTTTGCGGAAAGATACTGCGCCTGCACGGGAATCAGGGCAGCGTCTGCCGCCGCCAGTGCGTTGATGGTCAGCATCCCCAACGAGGGCATACAGTCCAGCAGAATAAAATCGTACTCCCGCTTGGCACTGTCCAGCACCTGCTTGAGCATCTTCTCCCGGTTCATACTGTTTACGAGGGCTACTTCTAGCCCTGCCAGTTCAATGTTTGCCGGAATCAGGTCAACGCCCTCTGCGTGGTGCAGAATGCCCTCGCCGGGTCGGATGGGCTGGTCGTTCATGGCTTTCTGCATCAGGGTGGAAAGGGTGGTGGGCAGTTCATCGGGCTGCTGCCAGCCCATGCTAATCGTCAAAGACCTCTGTGGGTCGGTGTCCACCAGCAGGACTTTTTTGCCCTCCATTGCCAGTCCAATGCCTAAGTTCTCACAGGTGGTGCTTTTCCCCACACCGCCTTTTTGATTTGTGACTGCGATAATCGTAGCTTTCTTTGCGATAACATCACCCCGCCTTCGGTGAACCATGCGCAAAGTCGTGGTTCGTCTTGTTCTGATAATAGAGGTTCATGGTGGTGGGCGCATTGTAGAGCATCGTCAGCAGATACTGCTTCATGTTCCGCACCGGTGCAGTGTTTTCTGCAAGAGAATCCAGCACAAAACGGATGTGGTCGGCGTTCAGCTTTTTCAGCCGACTGCGTACCACCTCGGTGGGCTTATCGTCTCCGGCGATACGCAACATCTTGCGTTTGGTGGAACAGGTGTCCACAAGCAAATCCACGATCTGGTAGATGGTGTCCTCATCGTCCGGGCAGAGCCGGAGCAGAAGGTCAACCTCCAGTACCTGATAAAAATAATCCTCAAGCTGCTCCCGGATGCCCCCGGAATAGATGGGGTCAGGATCGTTCCACTCTGTCTTATTCTTATCAGTCTTATTTGCTTGCGGTTTTGGCTGCTCCAGAATTGCGCTTTCGGCAGCACCAGAATTGCTGTTTGGGCAATTCTGTACTTGCGCTTTTGGCAAGCCAGAGGAAAAGTCCTTGACGTAAATCAGGCTGGGTCTGCCCAGACCACGGCGTTTACGCTCGATGAGGTCCATGTCCTCCAGTTCCCGGAACAGCTTGACCGCTTTGTGTTCGGCACAGCAGAGAGATTCCTGCACTTCCCGGACGGTGTAAATGATATACACTCGCCCCTGCTCGTCCAGCCAGCCGTTCTTGACCGACAGGCTCATGCGGTCCAGCAGGATGCCGTACAGTGTCCGGGCATCCGTGGAGAGCTGCCGGAAGCGGTGGTCTTGGAACAGTGCCTTGGGGATGCGGAAATAGGAGAACAACTCGCCCGACTGACCATAGAAGTAGTCGTAGCTCATGGTATTAACGAATCATCATCTCACGGTCTGCGGCACCTTTCATATACATGGCTTCCGCGATGTCACATTCTACCAATATGACGGCGGATTCCAAATCAAGGTACTTGCGTTTCTGCTCATCGTTCAGCATCCGAAAGAACTCCCGTTCGATTGCGTCACGCTTACTTGCTGCCGGTTGGTAGCGCGGTGTTTTCAGCAGCTCCTCCCATTCAGGCTGTACGGCTTTGTTAAAATAGTTCAGCATAAAGTCTTTATCCATAGGCATCCTCCTTTTTGAAATGTTTTGTGGGTAAAAATAAAAGCGCAGCTTCTATCCATTCAGAGTAGAAGTTGCGCTTTGCTGCTAATTTGTGCGTCAGACCATCACGATTTATTTTTCTGCTTCGATGTACTGCCTTAGAACATCGCAGAATGTCATATCATTGCATTTGCTGATTTGCTCCTTTACAGATACTGATTATTTCACCTCGAAAGTTACGCATATAAGCTATTGCTTTTTGTATGCACACATGCTATGATATAAACAACATTGTTCAGCATATTGTTTACAACGAGGAGGACATGAAATGGCAACTGCAAACGATCTTTTAGCTCGAGCTATAGACGAAACAAAGCATCTACATACTAATGAAATTTTTCTTGTACGAGATTTATTTAAAGGCTATGAGTGGAATCGAATCTCAAGAAGTGACAGATTGTTATTGGGAACTTTGTTCTTAAACTACGTTCACACCTCTGGAACCCGTTTGAAACCAATCGAAAAAACTTCCTCTGGACAGCAAAAGTATAAAGTCAGCAGCAATTGATAGTTTTATACACTATCAGAATGACAACTATTCGAGAGGGAGGATTTGCCATATGAAAGCAGAATTATACAAGAGACTATTTCGAGCCATTTTCTCCGAAGATATAGCATCATTAAAAAAAATAGCCATTACAATCATTCAAGAGGAGCGCAAACTCGGTCATAACGTTCTTGCAGACTCTTTAGAAAAAATTTCAATTACTGAAAAGCCCAAATATACTCTGTTTGATAGTAGAAAAAACGGAAGTGGATTATCTGCTTTGCCAAAGAGCAAGCGTACAAATTCACAATTGGTATCATATATTCCAAGAGAACAATTAAAACATCATATGATTTTACCAAACGAAGTTGAAGAACGACTTCTTTCGATTGAGCAGGAATATGTAGCACGCGAACGGTTGAAAAAATTCAATCTTGTACCTAAAAGAAAAATACTTCTCTATGGTCCTCCGGGATGTGGCAAAACATTAAGTGCCGAACGAATTGCATGGAATCTCGGGTTGCCACTATTGAAAGTTCGATTCGATTCTTTACTTTCTTCTTACTTTGGAGAGTCCGCATCAAACCTTAGAATGGTATTTGATTATTGCAAAAGTGAACCTGTTGTTTTACTTCTTGACGAATGTGATTTTATCGCTAAATCTCGCATTACAACGCAGGATGTTGGCGAAGTTCCTAGAATCGTCAATATGCTACTCACTTTGTTAGACGAATATGATGCTCCGGGATTGGTTCTAGCCACTACAAATTTGAAAGTATCTCTTGATGAGGCTCTTTTCCGAAGATTCGATGATGTTATTGAAATGCCGATGCCGGGGAAATTAGAACGTAAACGCTTATTGGAGATGACTTTATCTGCAATACCAGTTGCTCCGGATATTGATATGGATAAAATATCAAATCAATTGGAGGGATACTCTGCCGCCAATGTTGCTTTGATTGCGCAACGGGCTGCCAAAATTGGTATTCTCGCAGGGTGCAAAAAAGTATGTAACGAACATTTTGTAAAAGCATTGGAAGAAAGCTCTAAATTTTAATCTGTAAGGAGGTACGACAATGGCAGAGAATAATGGTTTTACGCATTTACCCCTCCCACTGTTATTTCAAGGAAAACCGAAATTACGTGGTGGCGGTGCAGTGTCTGCGCAGACAAAGAGGAATACTGCTAATCGAATTACTCACGGTGGCTATGTGAAACATCGCTCTGCTGAATTGTCCCGCTTTTGGAAAGAACGTCGTGCAGAACGTTCAGAAAATGCGTTACCTGAAATAGAAACTGGTATTCCCATACTGCTAGAAATAGATCCTTCTACGGATATTGATTTCCTGCGTGGATTGGGATTTGAAATCGTCTGCGAGATTGAGGAAGGATTTATTATAGTTGCTACAGAAGATGTTGATCTTTCAGTCTTTAATGAGAAAGTAGATGCTTTTGTTGCAAATGTAACGGCAAGGTGCAATTCACCGGCAAAAGTTTATGCTCTCTGTGAAGATGGTGATAGGCTTAAGCGGATTTTGTCAAAAGAACTCTATGCAAAATGGGCAACAATTTCACCAGATTCAGTATATGTTATTGATATAGGCGTTAGTTGCTGTGGAAACATCGAGTTGCCTAAACGGCCCAATCGAAAAGATGATGAAACAGATGAACACTATTCTGCTCGTGAACAGCGGTGGAAGGAAAAGTTTAACGCCGCCTATATAGCTTGGGACGAAATCAAGATGCAACGAGAAGAAACAATAGAAAATTTTGTTTCTGATTATAATGGTGAAATTATGGAACTCGCTGATGGTATATCGGAAATAGCCGATTTACCTGACAGCTTCTCGGCACGCTTAAGAATATCTGGTAAATGTTTGCTTGACCTAGTGTTGAATTTTGCATATATATTTGAAGTATCCGAAGCCGAGACAATAGCTATGGGATATACGCCCGAAAATAAAGACGATTTCATCGAAACCGTACAAATTGAGGCTCCTACCCAATCCGCTCCCATTGTATGTATAATGGATAGCGGTGTTCAAGAAGAACACAAATATTTAGCACCATCAATTTCTAGTGACGAATCTATCAGTTTACTACCCAATAATACGAGTACAAGTGACGAAGTTGCTGGAGGAGGACATGGAACACGAGTAGCCGGCGCAGTCTTGTATCCAAAGGCAGTCCCTTTAGATGGAGTTTATCAACTTCCTTGCTGGATTCGCAACATGCGAATTCTCGATGAAAACAATTGCCTGCCAGAAAGTGTATATCCTCCAAAGGCAATTGCAATTGCTGTACAGAAATATAATGTTGAAAACCAAATCCCAACTAAAATATTTAATCACTCCATTGGTAGCCATCGACCTTGTGAAATGAAACACATGACACCATGGGCCGCTGAAATTGATAGTCAGTCTTACAACCACGATGTTTTGTTTATACAGGCTGCGGGAAATATTTCCACAGATGTCATATCGGCCTATTGGCAGGCGGGATATCCATATCCTGAATATCTTGACAGAGAGTTATGTAGAATTTCAAATCCAGCGCAGAGCCTACAAGCGATTACTGTCGGTTCCGTGTCAGCGGACGAACTAGAAACGGATGACTTTATCGCACTGGGAAAGCATATGGAAGTCTCTTCATTCTCACGCTCAGGACCCGGTATTTGGGATGTCTTAAAGCCAGAAGTCGTCGAATATGGAGGAACTCACGTATATAATAAAGGGAGCGTCCCTCCTCAACTCACAACGCCTCCGGAAGTATGTCCAGAACTAATTCGTAAATCTCCAGAAGGTCCAGCTTTTGCACGTGATGATGTTGGCACGTCTTTTTCAGCACCAAAAGTCACCTATATTGCATCACAGGTTGAAAAGGCTTTGCCTGAGTCGCCTGCATTGCTGTATAGAGCTTTAATAGCCCAATCTGCCCGGTGGCCTAAAAATATCAATGAAGTTAGCAAAGAAGAATGTGTCTCTACATTGCGTCATATAGGATATGGTGTTCCGGATGTCGAACGTGCTACTCACAATGACGAGTACCGAATAACGTTGGTAACACCATCTCTTATGGAACTTGGTGATGATGAAGCTCATATTTTTCAAGTTCCTATTCCTGAGGAACTATCTAACGTTGGTGAAGATTATGACATTCTGGTCGAAGTTACTCTGTCCTATGCAGCGAATCCTCGCCGGACTCGGCGTTACGTAAAAGGGTATTTATCAACATGGCTAGATTGGTGCTGTAGCCGAATTGGAGAGAGTGCGGAGACATTTGCTCGCCGTATATTTGAAACGGGCGCTATCATTGAAGATGATGGAGACTTTAACTGGGTGCTTGGAGAGGCAACCAATCGGGGGGTAGCAGAAGGATATTCACGAAAAAATGGTACTCTTCAAAAGGATTGGTGTATAATCAAATCCAATCAATTGAGTGATGCTTTTTGCATTGCGGTTCGTGGTCATAAAGGCTGGGGAGGTTTGTTTAAAGCAAAATATTCATTAGCTATCAGTTTTGAAGCTGTCAATCAGGATATACCGATCTATGAACCGATACGGACTGAAATTGAATTGGCTGTTGAAAACGGAGAAATCGAGGTCGAAATGCCAGAGCACAAACCGTAATATCTTTATTTGGAGAAGAGTCAATTGGCTTTCCTCCATTTTTGGGGCCAAGTTTGCTCGAAGAATAACCTTGAAAAGATTTACTAAACGTCCGCAATATTGTTGACCTGTTCTTGCTGCTATCCTATTCTCTGAGTTCTCATTCCTCCTATAGTATCGGCCATTATGGCACTGTTGGGCGTTGGGCCGTTCTTCATCAGTTATATGTGTCTTCTGCGATGTCATCTTTTACCATTATAACTGCGGATTCTAAATCAAGGCACTTACGCTTCTATCCATCGTTCAGCATAAAGTATTTATCCATAGGAATTCTCTCTTGAAATATGATGCGGATTAAAAAAGCGCATCTTCCATTCATTCAGAGCAGAAGCTGCGATTTTACGGTACATCGTATTTTATTGTAAATTGAGATGTGATACATCTGAACCCCAAGTGAGTTACATCTCAAGGGCCTGTAGCTCACTTGTCCGCCAACCATATTACGCCCCAAATCGCTTCATCCTGAAAATCAGCGGCTTGGAAAGCATACTTGCGAGCGAGAAAGGTCGTTGGGATGGCAGAACATTTTATATAGACGAATATACGTTGATTTTCCTTTTCTCGCAGTGCATGAGGTGTGCACAAAAGCGAGACTGCTGGGAGAGCGTTCGGTCCGCATCCGAGAGGTCAAGGGTTCGAATCCCTCTAGGTCCACTTTTAGCAGCAGCGTAATTTTAACGCTGCTGCTTTTCTTTTGCGTACACATAAGTCACACGCTGGCTTTGGGACCCAGAGGGATCCGAACAGCACTGCCCTACTGCAAGCAGGGCAAGCTACCAGCCCGGTTCCCAGAACTATAAGCAGGAGAAGCGAAGCCGTCCTTATTTTCTGTTTCATTGCAGGGTCTCCTATTCTTTATCCAGTAATCTAAAAATTGCATCTGCTCTTTTGTATGAAACCAATGCTCTCCGCCCGGCATAACGGTCAGCTCTGCGTTGTTCTTTTCCGCAAAGGCATTTATGGTTTCCATGGAGGTCAGAGCATCCTTTTCCCCATACAAAATGCGGGTAGGGATTTTCCATGAAACCGGATGCTCTCGGACATAGCAGAGATATTTCCACGACAGCGTTTCTCCAAATGTTGTGGGAATTTCCAGTTTCTCTGCAAGTTCTGCTTCGGAGACGTCAGCCCATTGCATCATGTTGCAAATCAGTTGCTCCATATCAACTACTGGAGAAATAAAATAAGCGGTATCCACCAATTTATCATTCAACGAGGACAAAGATAAAAACGCACCAATGCTATTTGCCACCAGTGTGAGCTTCCCGCAGCGTTTCCGCACTGCCGTAAAAAATCCGGAAAATTCCTCCGTGGCTTCCCATGGAGATCGTGCGTGGTAGTCGAAACCAATTACTTCACAATTAGGGAATAGGGCTTTATAATGCTCGGCCTCTTGTGCCGAACCGCCCTTTCCGTGAACATATACAACAATTTCTTCCATATAAAATCCTCCAAAAAACGCAGCGCACCCCCACTCTATGGGCTGCACTGCGTCTAAGCGTCTGGCGTCTTGCCTGATTCAATTATTCTGCCGCCAATTTCAAAAATTTCTTGTCCGACTGGATGCTCTGGGTCAGGAACCGACCATTCTGGAACAAAGCATAGGTTGTGACAGGTGCAGGCACATTCTGGGCCGTCTCTTTCTCGGTGATGTGAACGGCTTTGAACGGGACCCCATGTTCCTTTGCAGCCTCCTGCACCTTTGGCACCCAATAATAGGTGTAGGGGCACTGGTCGGTATAGTAGAGG
>OWJJ01000131.1_pt1 | contig 48867 bp, 25 predicted proteins | sample 1732811 | NCBI WGS metagenome assembly OWJJ01 (sample SAMN05065756, study PRJEB22554) | human gut metagenome | biome: ENVO:2100002; feature: ENVO:00000062; material: ENVO:00002003 | host: Homo sapiens | place: USA
TACAATAAACCTTTGACGAATGAGTAAAAAGATCTATTTATTCTCCTTAGTATTGTTGGCTTTGACGTTTACCGCTTGTAGCGAAACGGAAGAGGCCGGACGTTATGACAATTGGCGTGCGCGTAGTGAGGCTTTTATTGACTCGATAGCCAATGTGTATGCTGGACAACGAAATGGCAGCATAACAGTCACGGATGAAAAAGAGAGACTTTATCCTTTTACGGATTTGACGAATGGGCAGACAATATATGCCAAGAAAAGAATTCCCAAAGACGACGTGAAGGATGAAGATAAACCTTTATATACTTCTAAGGTAAGTGCATATTATCGTATGTCTTATTTTAATGGTGACGTTGTTCAACAGAATTTTGCAGGAACAGAGCCTGACGAGTTTGATGTGCCTTCGGAATTCTTATTGAATGAAGTGATCTCAGGCTGGGGGTATACGCTAACTGAAATGACAGAAGGAGAATTTTGGACTTTGTATATTCCTTATCAAAGTGGATATGGTTCCGGTACAGGTAGCGATGGCTCTTTACAGGCTTACTCGGCACTAGTCTATGATGTAAAATTGGATAAGATTGTAGAACGATATTAATCTTCCCAAGAATAAGAAAAATAAATAAGGTGTTGGTCATAAGGGATACAACACCTTATTTGATTTTATACTACTTTCTCTCACCTGTAAATGAGTCGGAATGACCACTTGCTTGACAGCCTTATCCCCTTTAATCTGCTCAATCAACAACCGGCAGGCAGTTTCTCCCATTTTATAAGTTTGATGAGACACAGCCGATAATTTAGGCTCTACGTAATTGGCGTGTTGTTCGTCCGTATATCCGATGATGGCAATGTCGTCCGGTATACGCAGTCCATGTTTTTTGATAACTTCCATAGCGGCAAAAGCTAAGGTATCATTCATGGCAAGTATGGCATCAGGAGGCTGAGGAAGCGACAGCAAGGTCTCTGTGGCAATTTTACCCTCCTCGTAATCAATCTTCCGGCAGACGACCAACTCTTTCTCGATGGGAATCCGGTTGTCACGTAGAGCTTCCAGATAACCATGCTTTCTTTTCTTGACGATGTCCAGATGATTCGCTCCACCTATAAACGCTACCCGTTTGCTACCATTATCCAGAAGATGTTGTGTTGCCATTTGAGCGGATTGCACCCCGTCCGCAACAACCGAAGAAAACTGTTCCGTCAGACAAACACGATCAAATAGAATAAGCGGCATATTGATATCTTTTAGTGCCGCAAAATGGGAATAGTCCGTAGTCTCCTGTGATAAGCAGGCGATGATACCCTCCACCCGCATATTTACCAGGTTCTCAACGTTCCGTTTCTCATGTTCGTATGACTCATGCGATGTAGTGATAATCACAAAATATCCGTTGGCGATAGCCATATTTTCTATACCGTTCAAGATAGAGGCGAAGAAATGAGTTACGATATCCGGAACAATCACTCCGATGATACGCGGGGCATTCTTTCGTAAGCTCATGGCAAAAGGATTGGGACGGTAATTCATTTCTTTTGCCAGTTCCTTAGCCTTGGCGCAGAGCTCACGGCTGATTTCCGGGCTGTCTTTCAGTGCTCTGGATACAGTGGGAATCGATACTCCCAATGCTTGAGCGAGGTCTTTGAGTGAAGTATGTTTCCGGTATTCCATTTGAAGGTCCTTTACTTTGATTCTTTTACAAAGAAAGCACATTCCCGGATAAATACGCATATCTGAAACAATATTTTTTACGTAAACCATTACGTTGCTTTTTAGAGGCTTTACCGCTATACGGAAATCATTCCTGACCTATTTTTGTCGCATACAAAACTATTTAAAACCTAAAAGTATGCAATACCATGAAATCGGAAAGACAGGGATGAAAGTGTCATCCCTTAGTTTCGGAGCCTCTTCCTTAGGAGGAGTTTTCCATGATTTAAAAGAGAAAGAAGGCATTCAAGCGGTATTTACCGCCGTTGAATCGGGAATGAATTTTATAGATGTCTCTCCTTATTACGGACATTATAAAGCGGAGACCGTGTTAGGAAAAGCGTTGAAAGAGCTTCCGCGCGACCGTTATTATCTTTCTACAAAAGTAGGGCGTTATGGAAAAGATGGAGTGAACACATGGGATTACTCAGCCAAACGGGTAACTGAGAGTGTTTACGAGAGTATGGAACGCTTGCATATAGAGTTTATCGATTTGATAAATGTACACGATATTGAATTTGCCGATTTGAATCAGATTGTCAATGAGACATTGCCTGCCTTAGTAGCACTGCGTGAGAAAGGAGTGGTAGGCCATGTCGGAATCACAGATTTACAGTTGGAGAATCTGAAATGGGTAATCGACCACTCGCCAATCGGCACAGTCGAGTCCATTCTCAATTTTTGCCATTATTGTCTGTGCGATGATAAATTAGTGGATTTTCTGGACTATTTTGAATCCAAAGGAATCGGTGTGATTAATGCTTCTCCGCTTTCGATGGGATTGTTGAGCGAACGTGGTGTTCCTGCCTGGCATCCAGCTCCCCAGTCGTTGGTAGAAGCCTGCCGTAAAGCAATGGAACACTGCAAAGCCAAGAACTATCCGATTGAAAAACTGGCTATGCAGTTCTCTGTCAGCAATCCCCGTATTGCTACCACCCTGTTCAGTACAACCAACCCGGAGAATGTGAAAAAGAATATCGCTTTCATTGAAGAACCGATTGATTGGGAGCTCGTTCGGGAAGTTCAGGAGATTATCGGGGAACAGAAACGTGTAAGCTGGGCAAACTCATAAAACGAACTTGTTGGTATGGACTACACAATCATTGATGCACATGCTCATTTATGGCTACGGCAAGATACGGTCGTAGACGGACTGCCTATTCGTACGTTGGAAAACGGACGTTCGGAATTTATGGGAGAGATTCGCCAGATGGTTCCTCCTTTTATGATAGACGGGGTGAATAGTGCGGAAGTCTTTCTTTCGAACATGGACTATGCACAAGTATCTGCCGCTGTTATCACTCAAGAATTTATTGATGGTATTCAGAATGATTATTTGTCGGAAGTCGTTACCCGTTATCCCAATCGTTTCTTTGTTTGCGGTATGTGCGAATTTCGTAAACCGGGATTTCTGGAACAGGCAAAAGAACTGATCGCAAAAGGTTTTAAAGCCATCAAGATTCCTGCCCATCGTTTTTTGCTGAAAGAAGGAAGGGTGATGCTAAACAGCGAAGAGATGATGGAAATGTTCCATTATATGGAAGATAAGGGCATTCTGCTTTCTATTGATCTAGCCGACGGAGCCACACAGGTTCCTGAAATGGAAGAGATTATTCAGGAATGTCCGGATTTGCGGATAGCTATCGGACACTTCGGAATGGTGACTCGCCCCGATTGGAAAGAGCAAATCCGTCTGGCACGTCATTCCAATGTGATGATTGAATCCGGTGGAATCACTTGGCTTTTCAATGACGAATTCTATCCTTTTAAAGGAGCGATAAAAGCCATCCGTGAAGCGGCAGATCTGGTAGGAATGGAAAAACTGATGTGGGGCTCGGATTATCCGCGTACCATCACAGCGATCACCTACAAAATGTCTTATGATTTTGTGGTGAAGTCTTCTGAATTGACGGAAGAGGACAAAAGACTCTTTTTAGGAGAGAATGCCCGGAATTTCTATGGATTTACAGATCTTCCCGTGCTTCCTTACATCAAGAATATGTCCGAATGATTGAGAAAACAACCTTATCGTAAAACTATATTCATGCCATGAAAAAGAATACATATACAATACCTTTAGCTTTGGTTTTCTGCCTTTTCTTCTTGTGGGCGATAAGCAGTAATCTGCTTCCTACAATGATCCGGCAATTGATGAAGACCTGCGAACTGAATACCTTTGAGGCTTCTTTTACAGAGACAGCCTATTGGCTTGCCTACTTCATTTTTCCTATTCCGATAGCTATGTTCATGAAACGATACAGCTATAAAGCGGGAATTATATTCGGACTTATCCTGGCCGCTATCGGGGGGCTGCTCTTTTTCCCTGCTGCCATACTAAAAGAATATTGGGCTTACCTTTGCATCTTTTTTATCATTGCCACTGGAATGTGCTTTCTGGAGACGGCTGCCAATCCGTATGTAACAGTGCTGGGCGCCTCTGAAACGGCTCCTCGCCGATTGAATCTGGCGCAGTCTTTCAACGGGCTCGGAGCTTTCATTGCCGCCATGTTCCTAAGCAAACTCATCCTTAGTGGGAATCATTACACACGGGAAACGCTTCCTGTAGATTATCCGGGTGGTTGGCAAGCCTATATCCAACTGGAAACGGATGCCATGAAACTTCCTTATCTGATATTGGCGTTACTGCTTATTGCCATAGCGGTTGTATTTGTCTTTTCAAAGTTGCCGAAGATTGGAGATGAAACGACCTCTTCAGATGCAATGGTGACTGATTCTAAAAAAGAAAAACTGATAGACTTCGGAGTATTAAAACACTCGCATCTTCGTTGGGGAGTGATTGCGCAATTCTTCTATAATGGCGGGCAGACAGCCATCAACAGCCTTTTCTTGGTCTATTGCTGCACTTATGCGGGATTGCCGGAAGATACGGCTACCACTTTCTTCGGACTCTATATGTTGGCTTTTCTTTTGGGACGTTGGATTGGTACAGGCTTGATGGTGAAATTCCGTCCTCAAGATATGCTGTTGCTCTATGCCCTGATGAATATCCTCCTGTGCGGAGTGGTGATGATATGGGGAGGAATGATCGGACTATATGCGATGCTGGCTATTTCGTTCTTTATGTCCATCATGTATCCCACTCAATTCTCCTTGGCTTTAAAAGGACTTGGAAATCAGACGAAGAGCGGTTCGGCCTTTCTTGTAATGGCGATTGTTGGTAATGCCTGTCTTCCGCAGTTGACGGCTTATTTCATGCATGCCCATGAGCATATTTATTATGTGGCTTATTGTGTGCCGATGATTTGCTTTGTATTCTGTGCCTATTACGGTTGGAAAGGTTATAAAGTAATCGATTAATAAAATTTTATCAAATACATATCAAATGAAAGCAGTTCAAATTATCAATCCCTCCGAAATGAAGGTGGTTGAACTGGAAAAACCGACCGTTGGAGCCGGTGAAGTATTAGTAAGAATCAAGTATGTTGGTTTTTGTGGTTCCGACTTGAACACGTTCCTGGGTAAAAATCCGATGGTGAAATTACCTGTGATACCGGGGCACGAAGTAGGAGCAGTCATTGAGGAAATCGGCCCGGATGTTCCGGCAGGTTTTGAAAAAGGCATGAATGTGACCTTGAATCCATATACCAACTGTGGAAAATGTGCTTCTTGTCGCAATGGTCGTGTTAATGCTTGCGAGCATAATGAAACATTAGGCGTGCAACGCAATGGGGTGATGTGTGAATATGCTGTATTGCCTTGGACAAAGATTATTCCGGCTGGCAATATCTCTTCTCGTGACTGTGCCTTGATCGAGCCGATGAGTGTCGGTTTTCATGCCGTATCTCGTGCACAAGTGATCGACAATGAATTTGTGATGGTGATTGGCTGCGGTATGATTGGTATCGGTGCCATTGTACGTGCCGCTTTGAGAGGTGCAACGGTAATCGCTGTTGACCTGGATGATGAAAAGCTGGAACTGGCGAAAAAGGTAGGTGCCTCTTATGTAATTAACTCCAAGACAGAAAATGTGCACGAACGGATGCAGGGGATCACAGAGAGATTGGGTGCTGATGTTGTGATTGAAGCTGTTGGTAGTCCGGTGACTTATGTAATGGCAGTGGATGAAGTCGGTTTCACAGGACGGGTGGTTTGTATCGGCTACGCTAAAAGTGAAGTTGCTTTTCAAACGAAACTCTTTGTTCAGAAAGAACTGGATATTCGTGGTTCCAGAAATGCCTTGCCGACAGACTTCCGTGCAGTCATCAATTATATGAAAGAAGGAAATTGTCCGGTAGAAGAGTTGATTTCGAAAGTTGCCAAACCTGAAGGAGCTTTAGAGGCTATGCAGGAATGGGCGGCTAATCCGGGGAAGGTATTCCGTATTTTAGTTGAGTTTTAAGTAACTGTTTAGTCGGTTCTTATGATTAGGATTGCACGGAACAGAGATTTTTATTTGATCCGTGCAATCTGCATCTAAGAAGATGATCGATTGAGTTACTTCTGCAAGCTACTCCATTAAGAACTGGCGTATTGAACAGTGGCGTATCCCTTCATAGCTATTCCCGTTGAAGTTATCCTCTGTTATTACCATTTTAGGATAATTATCTTGTATTTTCAGTAGATTCCCGAATTCTCTTTCAGCGGTTTTTTCACTGTCAATTTTTAAGGCAACTTGTATGTAGATTTTTTCTCCGTTTTTTTCTCCGATGAAATCAATTTCCTTATCTCCATAATAACCAACCTTTACTTCATATCCTCTATATAAAAGATGATTATAAACCAGATTCTCTAATATTTTGGCTTTGTCTGTAATGCGATATCCAATAACAATATTGCGGATTCCCATATTTTCGAAATAATATTTCTCTCCTATTTCAAAGACACGTTTACCTATTAAATCATATCTTTCTACCCGGTGAATAAGAAAAGCGTTGCTTAGGTATTCTGTATAATTTTGAATTTGATTCACAGAAACCGTCGCATGTTGTGATTTTAAATAATCACTGATATTTTTAGCCGAGAACAGATTTCCTATGTTTTCGGATAAGAACTGGATTAACTTCTCTAAAAATAATGTGTTTCGTAGTTTATACCGACTGACTACATCACGAAAAACAATCGTAGAGTATATGCTTTTTAGATATTCATTTACTGTTTCGTCTTCGAGAGGAAGGTTCAACAAGTAAGGAAGCCCACCATAACGACTATATAGTTCATAGCTTTTTTCATTGTCAGTTAATCCATGAAATTCGAGGAATTCCAAATAAGAGAGACTGTATATTTTGAATTCAATATATCTGCCGCTTAAATAAGTTGCAAGTTCTCCTGAAAGCATATTGGCATTGCTACCGGTAATGTATATATCGTTATCTTCATTGAGGAGAAGAGAACGAATCACTTTCTCAAATCCCGGAATGTCCTGTATTTCGTCGATAAATATATAGTTCTTGTCTTTCTTCTGACTTTGAGAAATGATGTAGGAATGTAAATCTTGGGCTGTTTGTAATGAACTGAATTCAAAGTCTTCCAGATTGATGTAAATGATATTGGCATTTGGCTCTTCACCTAAAATTTCTTCAATAAGTTGATAAAGGAGAAAGCTTTTGCCTACACGTCTCTGACCTGTCAGTACCTTAGCTACAGATTTCCGCATGAAAGGTTTTATCCGTTCGATGTAGCCTTTTCTTTTTTTGAGAATTCTAGGAAAGTCCATCTTATTATAGGTTTTATTTGTATTTAAAACTTTTGCTAAGATAAGGAAAAGTTTTAAGTATACTTCAAACTTTTATTGGAAATCGGGAAAGTTTTAAGTCTATTTTAGTTCTGTTGAAATGTAATATCAGGAAATCTTGGCTTTTCTATGCGTATATGTAACACGAATACAAGTCTTTGATACATGATTATATATACTATTGGCTGAAATCCGTTAACTTTGCGTTGAAACAAGATAACCTACTAATATGTAATAACATGAATACAGGACTAAAATTTGCGCTTGGAGTATGCAGTCTCTCTTTGCTTTTTTCTTGCGCTCAAAAATTACCTTATCAAGACACTTCTTTAACGGCTGAACAGCGGGCGGAAGATTTATTGCCCCGATTGACTCTGGAAGAAAAAGTAGCACTTATGCAAAATACCTCACCCGCTATTCCACGGTTGGGAATCAAAGAGTATGACTGGTGGAATGAAGCGTTACACGGAGTCGGACGCGCAGGGTTGGCCACAGTTTTTCCCCAGGCTATCGGTATGGGGGCTTCTTTTAATGATTCGTTATTATATGAGGTTTTCGACGCTGTGTCCGATGAGGCTCGTGTGAAATCCCGTATTTTCAGTGAAAACGGTGTCTTAAAACGCTATCAGGGACTAACATTCTGGACGCCGAATGTAAATATATTCCGTGATCCTCGTTGGGGACGCGGACAGGAGACTTATGGCGAGGATCCTTATCTGACAGGACAGCTGGGAATGGCTGTCGTTCGTGGCTTGCAGGGACCGGAGGATGGTAAATACGATAAATTGCACGCGTGCGCCAAACACTTCGCCGTCCATTCCGGACCGGAGTGGAACCGCCACAGTTTTGATGCGGAGAATACTGCTCCCCGGGATTTATGGGAGACTTACTTGCCGGCTTTCAAAGACTTGGTGCAGAAAGCGGATGTAAAAGAGGTGATGTGTGCCTACAATCGTTTTGAGGGAGAGCCTTGTTGTGGAAGCAACCGTCTGTTAATGCAGATTTTACGTGATGAGTGGGGATATAAAGGGATTGTTGTTTCCGATTGCGGTGCAATCTCCGATTTTTACAGGCCGGGAAGACATGGAACCCATCCGGACAAGGAACACGCTTCTGCCGGGGCTGTATTATCAGGAACAGACCTGGAATGTGGTGGTGAATATGGCTCGTTGGCAGATGCTGTGAAAGCCGGATTGATTGATGAAAAGCAGATTGATGTTTCGCTGAAACGTTTGTTGACTGCACGTTTTGAGTTGGGAGAGATGGACGAACAACCTGCCTGGGCGGAGATTCCTGCTTCTACTCTTAATAGTAAGGAACATCAGGATTTAGCCCTGCGTATGGCGCGTGAGTCATTGGTGCTTTTGCAGAATAAAAACAATATTCTTCCTTTGAATACCGGGCTGAAAGTAGCTGTTATGGGACCAAATGCCAACGATTCTGTGATGCAGTGGGGAAATTATAATGGTATACCGGGACATACGGTTACTTTATTGGAAGCTGTCCGTTCCAAATTGCCGGAAGGGCAAGTGATGTATGAGCCCGGTTGTGACCGCACGAGTAGAGAGGCACTGCAAAGCCTGTTTAGTGAATGTAGTATAAATGGTAAGCCCGGCTTCTCGGCAGAATACTGGAATAATCGGACTCATGAAGGAGAAGTGGTTGCCACTGACCAGATCTCTACTCCGTTCCATTTTGCTACAACAGGGGCCACTACATTTGCTCCCGGTGTAGAAATAACGAATTTCTCGGCTCGTTATGAATCCGTTTTTCGTCCTTCACAGTCCGGTGATGTTGTTTTCCGCTTCCAGTTGGATGGTGAAGTCATCCTGATGGTTGATGGGAAACAGGTAGCCGAAAAAGTATATGTCAAGAATCCGACGAATCTCTACACGTTGCAGGCGAAAGCTGGAAAAGAGTATCATATTGAGATTCTGTTTAAGCAACGGAATGAGAGAGCTACATTAGATTTTGATTTGGGTAAACAAGTCGAAATTAATTTGAATTTGGCAGTAGAGAAAGTGAAGGATGCTGATATTGTTCTGTTTGCCGGAGGAATTTCTCCCAGTCTGGAAGGTGAGGAAATGCCGGTGGAAGTGCCGGGATTTAAAGGGGGCGACCGTACGGATATTGAACTTCCTGCTGTTCAGCGCGACTTGCTGAAGGCTTTGAAGAAAGCAGGAAAGAAAGTGGTCTTTATCAATTATTCCGGTTCAGCCATCGGATTAGTGCCGGAATCAAATACTTGTGAAGCAATTTTGCAGGCGTGGTATCCGGGACAGGCAGGTGGTACGGCTATTGTAGATGTACTGTTTGGAGATTATAATCCGGCAGGACGTTTACCGGTCACTTTCTATAAGGATGCAGGTCAGTTGCCGGATTTTGAAGATTACTCCATGAAAGGACGTACTTATCGCTATATGCAGCAAGAACCGCTTTTCCCATTTGGTCATGGCTTGAGTTATACTGACTTTACTTATGGAGAAGCTAAATTGAGCAAGAACACAATCGCCAAAGGTGAAAATGTAGTATTGACCATTCCGGTAAGCAATGTCGGGCAACGTGATGGAGAAGAGGTGGTTCAGGTTTATTTGAGACGTCCGGGTGATAAGGAGGGACCTTGCTATACCTTGCGTGCTTTCAAACGTGTTCATATTCTGGCAGGGAAAACTGAATCGGTAGCTATTCCTCTTACCGGTGAGAATTTAGAATGGTTTGATGTAGAGTCGAATACGATGCGTCCGTTGGAAGGTACTTATGAACTATTGTATGGAGGATCTTCTGATAAGAATCAGTTGAAAACGATTGTAATGAACGTACAGTAATACCGTTTTTGGATTTTGTTTATTTTTACAGATAAACAATCCGGATTTATTTATTGAATGAATAAAAAAGAAAGGGAGCGTACAATCCCTCCCCTAACTTTGTTTTCTATAATGATGTATTATTTCTTTTCTGTAATAGTATTTATAACATAGATTTTACCAGCCCGTGTTGCAATGTCGTATTCATAAACCTTTCTCAATTCCGGCGATTGAGGAGTTATCTCTTTACTAACCAAAGGCTTTTTCACAGAAGTTGTGGCAAATAATGAATTCGGGCATTCTCCATTCGCTTGTTTCAGCCCTTTCCCCTTCAGTGGAACATAAGACCGGATGCGAAGCGTGCCTCCTATCTTTGAGTGAATTACAGCTTTGTTTAACAGGTTATTCTTCCAATCCATATCCACTTCGAAATTACCACGTGCCACTAATCCTTTCACATTTCCTTCTTTCCATGCATCGGGCAATGCAGGCAATAAGTGCACAGCGCCATCGTGACTTTGAAGTAACATTTCCGCTACTCCGGCAGTATATCCAAAGTTGCCATCAATCTGGAAAGGCGGATGAGCGTCAAACATATTCGGATAAGTACGCCCCTCCGGACATTCTTTGGCTAGATTATCACTGGGCAATAACTGAATCATGTTTTTGATGATCTGAAAGACATGATTTCCATCCTGCATACGTGCCCAGAAATTGACTTTCCAACCAATACTCCAGCCGGTTGCCTTATCCCCGCGTTGCAGCAATGTGTTCCGTGCAGCTTGGAATAATTCAGGATTGGCATAAGGAGAAATCTGATTACTCGGATATAACCCATATAAATGAGAAATATGGCGATGCTCATCTTTGGGATTGTCTACATCTTCGAGCCACTCCTGTAGTTGATGATGCTTTCCTATTTGCATAGGAGGCAGTTTATCCAATATTTGTTGGAGTGAATCCTGAAAAGAGGAGGTTTCACCAGTGATCCGGGAGGCTAATAATGTATTATGCAAAGCATCAAAAGCAATTTGATTGTCCATGGTGCAACCGGCAGTAATCGGTCCATGTTCCGGTGATACGGAAGGAGCCACTACTAACCATTTATAATCGGGATGTTCTACCAGAAAATCCATATAGAACTGTGCCGTTCCTTTCAGTATCGGGTAATATTCTTTCAGAAATTCCTTATCTCCTGTGAAAAGATAATGTTGCCAGATATGTTGGGCTAGCCAGGCACCGCCACTGGGCCACATTCCTGCCGCAGCAAAGTCTACAACACCACAGATTCTCCATAAGTCAGTGTTATGATGAGCCACCCATCCGCGACAATTATACATACTTTGTGCTGTTTTTGCTCCCGTGACAGACAAGTCTTTCAACATGGAGAATAGCGGACTGTGTGTCTCACTTAAATTAGCAACTTCTGCCGGCCAATAATTCATCTCCGTATTAATATTGATGGTATATTTGCTATCCCAGGGAGCATGGGTGCTGTTGTTCCATATACCCTGTAGATTGGCGGGTTGCCCTCCCGGTTGTGAAGACGAAATCAGCAGGTAACGTCCGAACTGGAATAAAAGGGCTGCCATTGCCATATCTTCCCCTTTATTGAAATTCTCGATACGCCGGGGAGTTTCTGCTTTGGATGCTTCACTTGATGAAAGATTTAAACGGACACGGTCGAATTGCTTCTTATAGAAAGCAATGTGATCCTTTAAAGCCTTGTTGTAAGGCATTTGAATCGCTTTTCCCAGGAATTTATTTGCCCGTTCGGATGCATTGGCGCTGACATTCTGATAATTTACGTAATTGGTAGCTGCAGCAATGTAGAGGGTAGCCTCTGTAGCTTTTTCTACCTGAAGAACTTTTCCGGCTGGACTGATTGCTCCGTTAGTTTTCACCTGAACTACACATTCCGCTTGGATAGCAGCTTTGATGCCCTCCTGTTCTTTTCCTTGACAAGTAATGATGAGTTTATCATCTTGAGCATTTACGTTATACTCAAGCGGACAATTATAGGTCACATTGAAATTCAGTGCCTGTGTTTCGTCCGCTTGGATATGTACGATGATGACATTGTCTGTGAATGAAGCAAAAGTGGTACGGGTATAAGTCACACCGTTTACTTCATACCGGGTGGTAGTAGTCGCATTCTCGAGATTCAAGTCCCGATAGAAATCAGACGCATCTTTATGTCCGGGGAAATCTATATACAAGTTTCCCAGCGTCAAATAACTCATTCCATGATGCTTGGTCAGGAAGTTGGCATCTACCAGACTTTGTGCTTCCCTGTTCTTACCGTCGAATATAAGATTACGTACGACAGGTAATACATGCTTTGCATTTGGATTGTTGTTACTATAAGGTCCGCCAGCCCAGAATGTTTCTTCATTAAGTTGAAGTTCTTCGCGCTCGGTTCCGCCATATACCATGGCACCAAGGCGGGAATTGCCGATAGGGAGGGCTTCCGACCAATTTCGGGCAGGTTGACTGTACCAAAGTTTCAGGTCCTGCCCGAAACTAACGTTGTTTATTAATAGAAGCAAAAAGATGAGTGTGTTTCTGTTCATCATAAAGTGTGACTTAAATAATATAGATTAATTTACGATTACGATGCCGCCATTGCAAGGTATTGAAACTTGTAACTGTTGATGTTTATTTAGTTTCTCCGTCGAAGTTTTGCCTACCAGTCTGGCATTATCAGTATAAACGCTTATTGTTTCTCCCGCAGAAATCATCGGTAAATGAAGTTTGACTTTGATCTCTTCGGATGAAGCATTAATGCCTGCAATATACCAATTATTTTGATGTCGTCTAGCCAATATGATATATTTTCCCGGATATCCATCCAAAAAACGTACTTCGTCCCAGGTGCTCGGAACCTCTTTCATGAAATTGATAGCCCATTCAGGAGCATCCGTCAAATTGTTGGGAGTAAGTGCGAAATGTTGTACGGGGCTTTGAAAGAGAACAGCCGTAGCGAGTGCAAATACATCCGAGGTGATACGGCGGCTGGTTCTTGTAGTTGAATCATTCCTTGCGTTATAATATTTATTCAATGTGCTGCCACCGAAGTCCATGCTACCGACCGTGTTGCGTATAAACGGATGCAAACAGGCATTGAACGCTTCAGCATCACAACTGCCTTGTGAAAAATGCATATTTTCACTAGCTAATACAGCTTCACTTGAAGCAAAATTGGGATACATACGCTCCCAACCACGTGGTAGCGTACATCCGTGGAATATAACTAATAATCCATAGTCGTTGGCATCTGCTAAAATATCTTCGTAAAGCTGCATGGACACTTGTTTATCGCTTCCTATGAAGTCGACCTTTATCCCACGAATTCCGATGCTTTGCATCCATTTCATCTCTTTACGACGATTGATAGTAGTATTCATGATACCTCTCGGACTTTGAGGCGCATCATTCCAATAGCCATTGGAATTATACCATAAGTAAAGGGCAATTCCTTTGCTTTTTGCATATTCGGCCAATTTCTCAATACCTTTCCGCCCTATTCGCTTGTCCCACCAATTGTCCACTAATACAGACTGATACCCCATGTTTGCGGAGAAATCGATATAGCGAAGTTGCTCTTTATATGTAATACTATTGTCCATCCCGATAATCCAACTCCATGAACCTTTTCCGTATTTATATTCCTGCGAAGCCTTATAAAGTGGTTTAACAACATCGAAAGCTACTGTTGTTTCAACGATAGGAGCTAATGTTTCACCTATGGTTATGGTACGCCAGGGAGTTTCTCCGGGCAGCATGATTCCGGGATTGGTGGTACCGTTACCGTTATATTCGTCGGTTTGCGGGAATCCGATTTGATACACGCCGTCCGGTTTCCCTATCAGGCGACTGCCGCAATAAGCGCTGCTAACCCCGGTTTCGGATATCAGTATCCAACCTTTATCATTGTTACGAAATAAGCATGGGAAAGTATATCCATTGCCCCATCCGTTTTTTCCTACAGCATCATCTACTGTGTAAGGGGTTTCATAACTGGGTGATGTACGGGCGAATCCTCCCATTGGTTTGCTTTGCGGACATAGGAAAGTTGTACTTCCGGAAGGAAGTACGAATCCTGTCATTTCTTCATTAATCACACAGCAGAGAGTTTCCTTTTGCGGATACATGTTATATTTGAATGCGACATCCCGGTTGCTCACCTGAAAGACCACGTCATATATTACTTTTCCATTTTGAGAGAAAGTAAATACTCCTCTATTTGCCTGATAATGTACGTTACTTTGTTTGATCGTTGGTAAATTGTATTCTTCATTCAACAGTTGGATCGGACTAGTGGTAGATAACTTCATTTCCCTGGTAAAATTACCGATGTTTGTATCCAATCCTAGCGGGGAAGCCAAGATAAATGGTATATGATTATAAGAAACGCTGTAGGATGGCACACCATTTTCATCGCTTATGTGAACTGACAGTTTCCCATCGGGACTTGTAATTTGACTCTGTTCTGCATGGATAGACTGACTAAACAGCCATAAAATACCTGTTAATAATATTATTCTGTTCATATTTATTAATAATTAAGTGTCCAATAATCTATGTTAAAAAGCTCTTCATCACCGCCTTTGAATAGTAAATACAAATCGTGTACCCCTTTGACGGCATTCACTTGAGTTGTCTGTACTTTCCATTGTTCCGGTCCGCCTGTCGGTGAAACGTCTAATGTTCCGATAACAGAACCTCCCAATGCATCAATGCGTAGTTCTATGCTGCCTCCTTGCATCAAACCGGCTACGCAGGCGGAGAAGTTTGTCACCCCTTTTTCTCCGAAATCGACGGAACGAACTTTCAGCCAGTCACCATTATGAATGGAGGTGATATAATGTTGCGAACCGGCCCTGCGGTCAGTCTTCAATCCATAACAGAAAGCCATTGTTTCTGCTTCTACCCGCTGATAGGGATTCAGGTTACGAACAGGCGTACGGACACCCTCTTTGGTGAAAGGGATAAAAGGAATCTTTCCGTCTTCGCCAAACTTGAATTCTTCTATGCAGGTTGAACGACGGAAACCGCCTCCATTGGGTAATGCCCCATTGTGATAGAACATAAAATGACGGTTATGATATTCGATAGAGCCTCCATGAATGGTGAAGCTGTTTGCTGCTTCATTCATGATACGTCCCTGATATTTCCATGGACCATGAATACTTTCAGCAGTGGAATAAGCCATGTGTTCCGGAACACCACCGGCGGCATATACCATGTAGTAAAGCCCGTTGCGCTTGAACACCCATGGGCCTTCTTCATAATTTGTTTTCAGCATACGTTTATTAAGCTGATAGTCTCGTTTCATAACCAATGGACCAAAAGCGATGGAATCATTCAGTTCTTTAACGGGAATGACTTCGCTGCCTAACGATATCATGTCTTTATTTAGTCTGGCATACCACAATCCGTTATTTCCCCAGAAAAGATAGGCTTGTCCATCATCATCAATGAATACAGAGGGATCGATATAACCGAAAGCACCGGGGACAAGGGGCTTTTTCAAAGGATCGGAGTAAGGTCCTTCCGGTCTGTCGGCTACAGCCACATCTATGCCGTGCAGCTTTTTTATGGTGTCATTGGCACAGATATACCAGTACCATTTTCCATCCCGTTCGATGGCTTGAGAAGCCCAGGCATTATCTCCCTGTATGGCCCACTGAAACGTTTCTGTGGAAATAGGAGTTCCCCGGTAAGTCCAATTTACCATATCGGTAGTAGAATACAACTGCCAATCTTTCATTTTGAAATATTGCGCATCGTCTTCATCATGATCGGTGAAGAGATAAACGGTATCATTGTGTACCATAGGTGCCGGGTCTGGAGTGAACCATGTTTGTACAATAGGGTTTTGCGCCTGGCAAACATGACTCATCAATAAGGGAAACAGGCTTATAGCCATTACTTTCTGTAATTTTTTCATGTCTTTGTTATTTATTTTACTTCGTTCCAGTTAAATACAGTTCCATTTCCACGACTGGGTGAACTACCTGTCCAGTCTGCAGCATAAGGTTCTCCGGTAGCCGGGTCAAGACCTACATAGCGATTTGTTTTCAAAGATAGTAGCATACATTGTCCATGTAGCATGTCTTGCCATTGAAACAGGCTTCCTACCGATTCTTTCTTTATCAGGCGTACATCAGCCGAAAGTCCTGCACCAACCACCGTCACAAAGCCTGTTCCGTTCATTGCTTCGAGTACCACACGCCCCTGTCCCCGGTCATGTACACGGAAACGGCAATCTTCTGTTTCATATTCTTTAGCTCCTTTACCTTTGAAATATAGAATGCCGTGTGGATAAGCATATATACGGGTATTGTTTCCGCAATTGAAAAGAGTGATAATTTTCCCTGTTGGGATGTTTTTTGAGCGGTCGGCCAAAGGTTCATCAATCAGAAAATTATCGAAGTCGGCATAACCACCTTGTTTTCCTTTCGGGTTATAAGCGAAAAGAGCATATCGGGTTCCTTGAAATGTCTTCAACTGATAGGGCATTAGAACACTGTCTCCTATATTAGTGAATGTTTTTCCATTCAAACTGTAGCTGAACCATGCAGTATCTTCATCAAAATTCCCGGTAATGCGGAGATAAACAGGTTTGGAGGATGATGGTTTGGAGGAGGCTTCCATCCATTTGTCATTGGCTTGATCGTACCACCGGATTATTAGATTCTTGTTGATTCGGGAGATTCCCAACCATGCATAGGGAATATTGAGTAGTCCGATTCCAGCGATGTCACCGTCTTTCAGATGAGAAGCGTCGAGAGTGACCGTTGCAGACGAAATGGGACCAATGCCACGCTGGGTAAGAGTATTCTTAGCCCGTAAGAAATCTTTGGCTGGGAGCGTATGAAGACGTAACTTTCCTTTTGTGAGTGACCATTTGGAATGATTCGGTTCATGGTTCCATTGCCAAACAGGCAGTAATGTCTTTTCATTAAAATTGTCATTACGCTGATAAGGAGCGTGTGGTTCTACCTTCACATTTACAGCCGGTTTTATCCAAGTGCGAGGTGAACGTCCCAAATTACCGGGAAGTCCGAAATAAGGCCACCCGTCTTCCCACGTGACAGGTGACAGGCAAGTAGTACGCCCAACTGCACGGAAATCCAGCATCGAAACTCCCCACCAGTCTCCATTCGGCAAGTCGACTATTCCACCCTGATGCAGAGTGGCACATCCCATATTATCTTTGAAAGGCTTGGATATTTTGAACTTGAACCCCATTTCCGGTATTGATGAACTGAGCCCGACGTTCCCAGTCCAGTGCACACGCTCCGTACCCAGTGTCTCTTTCACACTGATAGCTGCTGTTTCATAAGGACCTTCAATTTTGTCAGCACGAGCACATTGCATACGTCCCATGGGAGAGTAGTCTGCACTGATGATATAATATTTTCCTTTAATCTTATAAATATGGTGACCTTCTCCCATCGCATTTCCGGCAGGGATAATCACTCGTTCGCTGCCTTCTACATAACCGCTGAAATCCGGCTTTATTTCAATCATTCTTACCTCATCATATTTATATACGGCATAGATTTTTCCATTGTCATCGAATAGAACTGATAAGTCGTAGATGTTGCCGCCCATGTTTTTATGTTCCCAGGGGCCTGCCGGATTATCAGATATAAATACTTGCATCCCATGTCCGTTGATATTGGAGAATATGTAGAACTTTCCCTTGTGATAGCGGATACATGGAGCCCATATACCTTGACCATAGGCTTCTTTGCCGTTGGCGAGCCGGAATTCGTCTCCCATATCCAGACGGTTGAAAGCGTAGCTAAGAAATTTCCAGTTGACAAGATCTTTGGAATGTAATACGATGAGGCCGGGCATACAATGCATCGTAGTGCCCGCCATATAGAAGTCTTCCCCTACACGGATGATGTCTGGATCTGAAAATTCATCATAGAAAAGGGGGTTGGTGAAGGTCCCGTTTCCGTTGTCGGCGGTCCATGACGCCTGGGCTGCCAGAGGACATAGGATGGAAATATTCATCAGTAGTAGTAATACAATGTTTCTCATGGTTCTTGAGTATTTTTATTTAATTGACTAGATATATAGATTTTATATGTAAACTGTGGTAATTGCCGGTTTCATCTACACTTTGAGCTGCCTCTATCCGGATGTCTTTTACATCATTAATAAAAGGTACTAAGGATAGATTTACTTCTCGTTTTAATTCCGATTTCACAGCCGGTTGATAGAATTCTTTGCTTAAACCGTTTTCTCCTTCAAATTTGATGCGTACCATTACCGTACTTTGAGGTATATTTATGACCATGTATTTGTATTTGGGTAGTTCCTGATTGATTGAAGCTGGTAGTTTGATAAAACTATCCCATTTTCCACCTTTAAATGTCACTTTATTATGTTCCTCATTAAATACAGACTTAGTAAAACTAAGTTGATTTAGTGGAATTCTTTTGCTCTCCTGTGCATGGATGATCAATGAGGTAGAACATATAAGCAGGAATAAAAACAGTTTCTTCATAATATTCTTTTTCTCTGATTTATAATGAGGACTTGTATGCGGCAAAGATAGCTTATTGTCTTTTATTGGAAGTAAATGTATGTTTCTGATTTGTAGCTGCAAGTTGCTCCTTACTCTGTATGTGTTACTAATGTTATCGCCTACGTTACATTTACTGTGTTTATAGCGGGGATGTAACATGGAGATAATATAAATGAAACAGAAGAACTGTTGTGGGTTACATATACTTCAGATTCCTGAATCAGATATCTTTGCTTTTTGTGTAAAGGCATTATACCTTTGCATTGTCAGGTCAAAATGCAATTATTTATATCATTTTGAACAAGGATAAAGTGAAATTAGATTTAGGTTAGGCGTTTTTAATAGGTATTTATTTTTAATTGGGGTAGTAAGTGTGAGGAGATATATACTATATCCGGTGTATATCTCCTTCATCGATTAAAAAATGGACTGTAAGATTGTTGAGATTCGGGCTTTTTTATAATTTTGCAAAACATAATAACTAATACTTATGAAAAGAAGTTTGATATTAATCACAGGCTTTCTATTATTGATGGTCGGGGTTTGTCATGCCCAACAAATCCGTTCGTATGGATCGGGGAAGTTATCGTGTAGCCTGATAAAAAATATCGTGCAAGATGCCTATGGATTTGTTTGGATAGGAACGGAGAACGGATTGAATAAATTTGATGGATGGACCTTTACCAATTATTTTCATGACGATCGAGATTCTACTTCATTGCTGAATAATCTTGTTGAATCCCTCTTGTGTGATAGCCAAGGTAACCTTTGGGTGGGTTCTGGTAATGGGGTACAATTATACTCTCCTTACGAAGATTCATTTAGGAGTGTCAGGTTCTTGGATGGCAATAGACCTTCTGTCCTGCATTTACAGGAATTACACACAGGAGAGATTTGGGCGGTCACGGCAGGATATGGTGCTTATTCTATTGATAAGGAAACAATGGAAGCTACTTCTTTGGTACGTGTAAATGATCTTTGTAGTTCTCCGTTTATGCATAATATCTATCAGGATTCTCGCCATAGAATATGGATTGCTTTGCCAAACGGAAGGATTGCTCGTATTACTTCTGATTTGAAAGATGTTGATTTTCTTAGTTCATCGACAGACGCATTGGGTAGAATATGTACTATATTGGAAGATTTGAAAGGTAGAGTGTGGGTAGCAGCTAATTCCGGAATTTATTTATGGAATGAAGAGGAAAGTTCTCTGATTAAAATGGAGCAACCTGTGAATGAGTTTATCGGTGTACGGGGGATGATATGTACCAAGCGTGGTGAACTTTATGTAAATACTGTGAATAATGGGCTCTATTCTGTGGATGAAGAAAGTAAGGCTTTAAAGCCCTTTAGTAGTAAGTTGGAACTTGAGAAAGATAGAATTTATGCATTGATGGAAGATAAGGATGAGAAATTATGGTTGGGTGGTTTTAAAAAAGGCATTGTAACCCTTTCTAATGAATCTTCTCAATTTAAATTCAAACCTCTTTCCTCTTTTACTTTATCTATGGGAAATACGCTTTCATTTGTTTATGAAGATAAAAAGAACCGAATTTGGACTAGTACGACAGATGGAAGGCTTATTCGAATGGATAGTGATATGCAGAATCATCATTCTTATGTACTGGGAGAGGGTATTGTGGCAATGCTTTATGACAGTGAAGAAACAATTTGGCTAGGTAGTTATTCAGGACTTTCCCAATTCAATGAACAGACAGGAGCGGTTCATATGATACCTTTATTGCAAGGAAAGGCTATTCGTAATATTGTTGAGGGACCTAATCAACTACTTTATATGTCTGTTCTAGGAGAAGGATTTGTTGAGTATAATCGGCAAACGGGTGTGTTACAACACATCTGTGATACAACTAAGTTGAGTACGACAATGCGACTTGCCAATAATTGGATTAATAAAATAATATGTGATTCAGACGGATTAATTTGGCTGGGACATTGCATGGGAGTTAATTGTTATGACCCTGTGAAGCGGGAATTTTTAAAATTAGACTGTGAAAGGTTCTTGCTGTCGTCTCTATGCTTTGCGTTTTTAGAAGATAAAAAGGGGCATATTTGGATAGGAACTAACAATGGATTGTTTGAATATGATAAGAAAACATTAAAGTTGAGTCATTATGGTATGGAAGAAGGGGTCCCCAGTAATATGATTTGTGGATTAGGGCAGAGTAGGAATGGTGATATATGGTGTAGTACATTCAATGGCTTATGTAAGTTGAGTTATCCAGAAAGGAAAATTGCTACTTATTCCAGCAATGGTTTAGTTGAAAAGGAGTATCTGAGAGGCATTTATTTTCAACGTGAATATGGAGATATTTATTGGGGAGGATTGCATGGTATCACAAAACTGATGTCCGACTCGATAGGTAGACAGGCTCCACTATGTGCTCCCCAACTGGTTCATGTGTATTTGAATGATAAAGAAGTAAGTGCGGATACTCAATTAGGGGGAAGAACAATCTCTGATAAGGTCTGGATGGATGCCCGACAAATCAATTTGACTTATAAGAATGATATTTTTTCTTTTGAATTCTCCACAATGGAATATCATGATCGCGAAAATATAAGATTTGAATATCGTTTGGCAGAGTTGGACGGAGTTTGGCGGAGCACGTCTTCTGGAGAAAATCGGATTACTTATAATTATCTGCCGTCAGGACATTATACATTTGAAGTCTGTGTGTGTGAAAATGAGCGTAAATCTCCGGTTCGTTCTTTCTCTATTTATATTGCTCCTCCTTGGTACGATACCTTATGGGCAAAAATAGGTTATCTGTTGCTCTGTGCCGGCCTTCTATTTTGGATGTTCTATGCTTGGTATATGAGACAACGTCGTCGCCGTCAAGAAGAAATGAATGAGGAAAAGTTGAAATTCTTTATTAATATAGCTCATGAACTTCGTTCTCCGATAACATTGATTGTCAGTCCATTGACAGCTTTAGTGAAAATGGAACAAGAGGAAAGTAAAAAGAAAACCTTATTGACTATGCAACGAAATGCAAACCGGATTCTTAACCTGATTAATCAGTTGCTGGATATCCGTAAGATAGATAAGGGGCAAATGAAAATCGAATGTCGTGAAACGGATTTGGTAGGATTTATAGAGGAACTATTCCAAATGTTCGATTATCAGGCAACCAAACGTAATATCAGGTTTGGCTTTGTACATACAATGGAGAAATTACCTGTATGGATTGACCGAAATAACTTTGATAAAGTCTTGATGAACTTGATAGTCAATGCTTTTAAGTATACTCCGGATGGTGGCGAAATTATATTGTCGCTTACTGTAGGTGGAGACAGAAATATACATGGTCCTTTGTCCGGATATGCGGAAATAACAGTGACAGATTCGGGCATGGGATTGGATGAGAAGAAGCTGGAAAGGATATTCGAACGGTTTTATCAGGCTTCAACTAATTCTCATGGCTTCGGCATTGGGCTAAACCTGACCAAAATGTTGGTAGAATTACATCACGGTTCAATCTTTGCCTCTAATCGTGTTGATAAGCAAGGTAGTTCCTTTACAGTGCGTATACCATTAGGTAAGGAGCATTTGAACTCGGAAGAACTGGCGGAAGAAGTGATCTCATCGAACGAAGAACCGACACGTTTGATTCTAAGCGAAGAAACTTGCTGGGAAGAGGAAGAAGAAAGTAGGTCTCCAGCATCGAAAAGTAAAACTCAATGGAGAATTCTTGTCGTGGATGATGACGAGGAAATACGTGAATACTTGAAGTTTGAATTAGGGATTTACTATAAAGTGATAACTGCTTGCAATGGCACTGAAGCTTATCAGATTGCTTTAGGTCAGCGAGTGGATCTGATTATTTCGGATGTGGTAATGCCAGAGATGGATGGATTTGAATTACTAAAGAGAACTAGAGGAAATGCGAATATCAGTCATATACCTTTTGTACTTTTAACCTCACAAACGGAGTATGACAGTCGTCTTAAAGGCTGGAATGTGGGAGCGGATGCTTTTCTTGCTAAACCTTTTCAAATAGAAGAATTGCTTCTTATTTGCGAGAACCTGATTACAGGCAGGATACGTTTAAAAGGGCGTTTCGGTATGGATCAGGAGGTTGAAGAAAAAATGAAAACGATTGAGGTGAAGGCCAATGATGAGTATTTTATGGAACGGTTGATGAAAGCTATTAATGAGAACCTTGAAGACTCGAAGTTTAGTGTTGAGGATTTGGCAGAGGCGGTAGGAGTGAGTCGTGTTCAGCTGCATCGTAAGTTAAAAACATTAACAGGAAACACAACCACTGAATTTATCCGTAACATTCGCTTGAAGCAAGCGGCAAAGCTGTTGAAAGAAAGAAAAGTGAATATCTCCCAAATAGCTTATTTGGTCGGGTTTACAAATCCTACTTTGTTCTCAATTGCTTTTAAAAAGTTCTATGGATGTGCTCCTTCGGAGTATGCTGACAGAAAGACGGAAGAATAAGTGTTCAGTGATCTCTTTTCTTCCATTTTCTTTCTTTGTTATAAAGCCTTTCACCTTTCACAATGCCTTGTTCATCGGTGTTTGCGGGTGAAAGGCTTCTTGTCACCTGTCCTTCATCTTAAATCATTAGTAGATAACTTCTGTACTATTATAGATAAACTTCTTTTCTATAAAGCTAAACTTCTTTTCTATAAAGCTAAACTTGCTTTTTGCTGTTTATAAACTATAAACGAAGCTTTTGTTTTTATAAACAAAGCTTGCAATTATAAAAACAAAGGCTTCATTTATATAATTGCAACTTGCATTTATAGTTTTCTTCCGATCAAATGCAACTCTATATACTGGGAAATAAAGTTTTGCTGATAGTAAACATGAAGTTATCTATTGCTAAAAAGGGAGAATCGTATGTAGTCAAGTGAAGAAGCGGGTGAACGAAGGTGTATTCACCCGTTAATACTGATGAATAGGGTGTTGTAGAGAAAAGGTGAAGGCTGCTAAAAAAGCGTTGTTTCTTTTTGGGATATGTAATTTGAATAGTCTGTGCAAGGGTGATGAAACGCATACGTATGATGAATGTAACATCCGGTTACACGTTGGGATATGAATGAAACAAAAGCACGACCTGTTTTGGTATTATCACTTTATCTTTGTGCTGTTCCGGTGAAAACTTCTGCTGGAACTCATTGTAGAATTAAAATAAGTATCAACCTTAAATGAGTAGTTTATGAAGAACAAATTGGATGGCAGTTGATGAGTTAACCTTATTCACTAATCAATTAAAAGAAAGAGATTATCATATTATTAATATCTTAGACTAATGGTAATGAAAAATGTAAAATTACAAATTCAAAAGATTCCTTGCCTGGTTTTATTCATGCTTCTTGGTTGTTTGACGGCTTATGCTCAAAGTGGCATTACAGTACGTGGAACAGTAGTCGACTCCAAAGGAGAGGTGATTATCGGGGCTAGTGTGGCCGTGAAAGGAAACAAAACGGTAGGGACGATTACAGACTTGGATGGAAATTTTAAGTTGAATGTCCCTAATGACAAGGCGGTGCTTGTTATTTCCTTTATTGGTATGACTCCGCAAGAAGTAAGGGTGACAGGACAAAAAATGATTAAGGTAACCTTAGCGGATGACAATGTCCAGTTGGACGAAGTAGTCGTAGTGGGTTACGGACAACAAAAGAAAGCAAGTGTGGTGGGTGCTATCTCGCAGACTGATGCAAAGACGTTACAGAAGCACGATGGAGTAGCTAGCCTCGGGCAGGCTTTGACTGGTAATCTTCCGGGCTTGATTACCTATACTTCTACTGGTCAGCCGGGAGAGGAAGAACCTAAAATCGTGATTCGTTCTCAAACATCTTGGAATAGTTCAGATCCTTTGGTATTGGTAGATGGGGTGGAACGGCCGATGAACTCTGTTGATATTTCTTCTGTAGAATCTATTTCTGTATTGAAAGATGCTTCCGCTACAGCTGTTTATGGTGTGAAGGGAGCTAATGGTGTTATCTTAATTACCACCAAACGTGGTCAAGATGGTAAAGCTGTAGTTAATGTAAAGGCTAATATGACTATGAAAGTAGTTTCAAAGTTGCCCGATAAATACGATTCTTATGATACTTTCTTGTTGAAAAATGCTACGATCGAAAAAGAACTTGCTGATTATCCTACCGGATGGAGTAACTACAAGCCGATGCAGATTATTAACAAATACCGTCATCCGGTCAACACTGCCGAATGGGATCAATATCCTAATGTAGACTGGGAGAATGAACTGTTCCGCGATGTGGCTACTTCTTACAGTGCGAATGCCAATGTCAGCGGTGGCTCTAAGTTTGTAAAATACTTTGCGTCGGTGGATTTTGTGCATGAGGGTGACTTGTTCAAAGAATTTGAGACTAAGCGTGGCTATCAGTCATCTTATGGTTACAATCGTATTAATATGCGTTCTAATCTTGATTTCAGATTGACTTCTACGACTGATTTCTCTGTCAATCTGTTTGGTTCCAATGGTGTTCGTACTACTCCTTGGGGAGCGGATAATACCAGCGACGGTCTTTGGAACTCTGTTTATCAAACGGCCCCGGATGCTTTTCGTCCGGTTTATTCAGATGGTATCTATGGCTATTTTGCTCCTCGCGATGCGGATGCTCCCAATGCCATTGCTAATTTGTCCAATTCCGGTGTTGAGCAACAGACGACTCTTCGTATCAATTCCGACTTCATTCTGAAACAGAAATTAGATTTTATAACGAAGGGGTTGAGCTTTAGGGGCAGTTTTACATTAGATAATACTTTGGTTGAGGTAGACCGTGGTATCAACGACGAATACAACTATACTATTCAAAAATACATAGACCCTGAAACAGGTTTGGTATCTTGGAAACAAGGGGAAGATTATCGGGAGTCAATCAAGTGGTCTACGCAGGCAGGTAGTATAGACAAGAAGCAGACTTTCCGTAAACTCTACTATCAGTTGCAGTTGAACTATGCACGTCAATTTGGAAAACATGATGTTACTGCCATGGGACTTTTCAGTCGTGAACAATATGCGACCGGTAGTGAATTCGCTCACTATCGTGAAGACTGGGTATTCCGTACCACATACAATTATGACACTCGTTACTTTGCGGAGATAAATGGAGCCTATAACGGATCGGAGAAATTTGGCTCGAACAATCGTTTTGAGTTCTTTCCTTCATTCTCTTTGGGCTGGATGATTTCCGGTGAAAAGTTCATGAAGTGGTTTAAGGGAATGGATATGTTGAAGTTTCGCGCCTCTTGGGGGCGTATCGGCGACGATAGTGCGGGCGACCGCTTCTTATATCAAACCCAGTATAAGAATGATAAGACCGGCGCTTATATGGGAAGTCCGGTTTCTAAAACTCCTTATGCTATTTACTACGTTTCTCAGTTAGGAAATGCTGACATTAGTTGGGAAAAGGTGGAAAAACGAAATATCGGTGCCGATTATTCTTTCCTGAATGGCTTGATTGCCGGTTCGTTTGATTATTTCAAAGATAAACGTACGGACATCTTGATTGCGGGTGATAAACGTGCGGTACCTTCTTATTTTGGCATGAAAGCTCCTACTATCAATTTAGGTGAGGTAGAGAGTCAGGGTTGGGAATGGTCTTTGCGCTCCAACTATGTTTTTCGCAATGGCTTGCGTCTGTATGGGCAGTTTAATATGACTCATGCTACCAATAAGGTACTTTTTGCAGATGATCCTCAGTTGAAAGCAGCTTATCGTAAGCAACAAGGCTATGCCATTAATCAGGTTCGTTCCTATTTGGATTATGGACACATTCGCTCTTGGGATGATGTGTATGGCAGCACGGAACGTCTCTCAAATAATGACTATAAATATTCGGGTGATTACCTCATCATGGACTTCAATGGAGATGGCTTGATTGATGATAATGACCAGGCACCGTATCAATATTCCACTGTGCCTCAAAATACTTATTCCACTACGGTGGGAATGGAATACAAAGGCTTTCAAGTATCTGTCCAATTCTATGGCGTGAGCAATGTGACGCGTGAAGTGAACTTTCCTACATTTTCCAATACGAAGAACATAGCTTATGTGGAGGGTACTTACTATAATCTTCAGACTGGCGGCGATATACCGATGCCCCGCTGGACATCTGTGGCTCCTACCGGTTCTAATGGCACGCGTTATCTATATGATGGCTCCTATCTGCGTCTTAAGAATGTGGAACTGGCCTATACGTTCCAGAACGATTGGGTAAAGAAAATGCACATGAAGTCTCTGCGTCTCTATCTGAACGGTGATAACTTGTTACTTTGGACCAATATGCCCGATGACCGTGAGTCTAACTTCAGTGGATCGGCTACCAGTGGTGCGTATCCTACAATGAGACGTTTCAATCTTGGAATTAATGTTACACTATAACCAATATGAGAATTATGAAAGCTACTATAAAAATATGGTTCGTACTGCTGTTGCTCTCCCTCGGGAGTGTTTCTTGTACGGACTATCTGGACAAGTCTCCGTTAAGTGATATCAGCGAGACCGATCCGTATAAAAATTTCACCAACTTTCAGGGCTTTATAGAGGAATTGTATAATGCGATTCCCTGTATTTCCGCAAGTGACTATCATAACTGCTGGAACTTAGGTGATGACGAACTGTGGGATACCGATACACGTCTTTTCACCAATGCTGTTGATGAAGGTGATTATTGGGGATGGAACACCCGTTATTATTCTTATTTTGGAACAGGATATAATGATATCAATGATGAAGATCCTAAAAAGCATAGACATTACTATGGTTACTGTTGGTATGCTATCCGCAAGGCTAATTTAGGGATTGCCAATCTTGACAAACTGACTGGGGCAACTCAAGAACAACGTAACATCATTGAAGGGCAGCTCTACTTCTTTCGTGGGTTCTTTCACTTCATGCTGATGACTTATTGGGGAGGGTTACCATATGTGGACAGTTACCTGACCGGTGAAGAAACCATCACATTACCTCGTTTGAGCTATCAAGCTACTGCTGATAAGGTAGCTGACGACTTGCAACATGCTGCTGACATTCTTCCCAACGACTGGGATGAAACATCGGTAGGACAAGCTACATTAGGTAAGAATAATCAGCGTATCAATAAGATGACAGCGCTTGCCTTTTTGGGAAAGAACTATCTATATGCAGGTAGTCCGTTGATGAATAAGGCTTCGGGTGGAAGTGCTGCTTACAATGCCGACTATTGCAAGAAGGCAGCAGATGCATTGGGGCAGATGTTGAAACTTGCCGAATCTACAGGCAAATATAAATTGGCTACTTGGGATGAGTACACTGAACTTGCTTATACCTATAATAAGAATGGTAAGTTGCCAGGGGTGAACGAGAGTATACTGTATGAGTTTTTAAGTAAAGCGGATAGTCGTTTCCGTTATAATCAAGTAAACGATTATCGGCCGAAGAATATTATCGGTTCGGGTATCAAGTGTTTTCCACCCGCTAATTATGCCGATCTTTTCGGTATGAAAAATGGTCTCCCTATTGCCGATATTACTCAAAAAGATGATGAGACCGGCTATGACCCCAATTATCCTTTCCGTGACCGTGATCCGCGTTTCTACAAGAATTTCGTATTTGACGGTATGAAATGCGTTATTGATGGTACCAAGGTAGGAGGTGATCCCGAGCGTCAATATGCCAGCCTTTACACAAATGGTACATTTCGTACAACAAATGGTACTGCTGCTGCACGCACAGGCTATATGAATATGAAATTATGCTCACAATATAATAATGATTGGGATGGATATAGAGATAATAACTGTATGGTGCTCAGCTTGATGCGTTTGACGGATGTCTATCTGATGTATGCTGAAGCGGTGGCTATGGGGTACGGAACTCCCCAAAGTAAGGCTGTAAGTTACGATAAGACTGCACTTTGGGTGGTAAACAAAATCCGTGAACGAGCCGGTGTGCCTGAAGTACATAGCAAATATACAGGGTCTTCTGAAGCTTTCATGAGTGAAGTTCAACGTGAACGTGCCATTGAATTGTCGTTCGAGGGGCATCGGTTCAACGACCTGCGTCGCTGGTTACTACTGGATAAACCGCCCTACAATCAAAAGAAAGCCGTTTATTTCGACCGTGATCCTTCTATAGACGATGAAACCCGGTTTGCTGATCCGGCCAATGCACGTGTCCTTAATTTACGTGAAGAGGTTATCGTGCAACGTAACTATACCGAAAAGCACTATTGGTTCCCCTTCCTGCGCGACGATGTGGATATGTATCCCGAGTTTGCTCAAAACCCTGGTTGGGAGTAGAGTTACCTTATCATTTATTAAACTAAGAATAATATGAAAATATACAATAAATTAATCACTGCTTCACTTGTGGCTGCTTCTTTCTTGCCGGGAGCCGTTGTGCGGGCCCAGATGCCGGTGGATTCAACCAAGGTGAATGTAGCTTTCGGGCAGGTGGAGAAACAAGACCTGTTGGGTGGTGTATCTGTGGTCGATGTAGAAGAATTGCTGGAAAAGAACTACTATACGTACAGTCTGGATGGTTTGCAGAGTTTGATAGGCGGTTATGCGGGAACTACTTGGGGCCAATGGCCACTCATTCTTGTAGACGGGGTGCCTCGCGATGCATCAGATGTGCTTCCTTCACAGATTGAAAACATTACAGTGATGAAAGCTGCCAGTGCGATAGTACTTTATGGTAGCCGCGCCTCAAAGGGAGCTATCCTTATCACTACCAAGCGTGGTGAAAATAAGCCGTTAGCTATTGATATGCGTGTAAACACGGGTATTTATGTACCGAAGTCTTATCCGAATTATTTGGATGCCGCTTCATACATGACACTCTACAACGAAGCTTGTGTCAACGATGGCAAGTCACCTCTTTATGGTGAGTCCGACATTTATAACACAGCTGTCGGAACCAATCCCTACCGCTATCCTGACTTAAAATTTTTCAACGATGATAACTTGCGCAAAGCTTACAATAAAACCGATGTGACGGGTGAAATATCTGGTGGTAACGACAATGCCAAGTATTATGCTAATATGTCGCTGGCTTACAGTAACTCGCTGTTGAAATATGGGGATACGAAAGATGACAATTATTTAAAGTTTAACTTGTTGTCTAATGTAGAGTTGAAGATAACCGACTGGCTGAAGACCTCGGCTAGCGTGGGGGCCATCTTCCAAAACAACAAGAATGCTAATAGCGGATTTTGGTATGATTCAGCGAACTTACGTCCCAACTGGTTTTCGCCTCTTTTGCCTATCGACCAGATGGACATGAATAATAACGATATAGCAACCATGGTTCAAAATAGCGGAAACCTCATTGATGGGAAGTATTTAATTGGTGGTAAGTCTACTAACACCACAAACTCTTTCGCTAACATGCAGGTAGGCGGTTACAACCGTTTGAAGTACCGCGACTTTATGTTCAAGGTAGGCTTGGATGCTGATTTGGATATGATTCTGAAAGGACTCTCTTTTAAGACCGTTTTCGATATCGATTATTGGGACTATTACACAGAGGATTATAAGAATGAGTATGCTGTTTATGAACCGACCTGGAGTAACGTGAACGGAAAAGATATGATTGTTGGGTTGACAAAGTATAATCTCGACAAGCAACCAACCAATGAAGTGGTAGGTGCCTCAAGCACTGCGCAAACCATTACTTTTAGCGCTCAGTTTGACTATCTAAATCAGTTCAACGGTGTGCATAATGTGGCTGCTTCTCTGATTGGTTGGGGATATCAGAAACAAGAAGGTAAAGATGCCGATAACGATGGTAGTGCTTACCATCGCACCAGCAATGTGAACCTCGGTTTGAGTGCCCAGTACAATTACGATCGTCGTTATTATGCTGACCTTGGGATGGCGCTGGTTCACTCTGCCAAACTGGCTGAAGGCAACCGTAATGCGCTTTCACCTTCTATTGCTTTAGGTTGGAGACTAAGTAAAGAAAAATTCATGAAGAATATCAGTTGGATTGATGACTTGAAACTCACAGCTGCCTACACTGTGCTCCATCAGGATATTGATATTAGCAATTATTATCTTTATAATAGTACATTCAATAACCAAGGAACATGGTTTCAGTGGAAAGATAAAGGACAGGGCGGATGGTTTTATTCTTATTCAAGAGGTGAAAATAAGGACTTGAAAATGCTTACCCGTAAGGAGACACGTGTCGGACTGGAAGGGTCAATGTGGAAAGGACTGGTGAAGTTTGATGTTAATCTTTTCACACAGGATACTAACGGAGGGTTAATCAATAATTCCACTTCTTACCCTTCTTATTATAGCACAGCTGGTTTGACTCCATATTTGAATTTTAATAACGACCGCCGTCAAGGATTAGATTTTTCACTTTACTTTAGCAAAAAAGTCGGTCAGGTAGATGCGACATTAGGATTTGTGGGTACTCTTTATAAAAGTAAGGCTTTGAGGCGTGATGAAACAAAAGAATATGATTATCTCCGTTCGCAAGGTAAATCGCTTGATGCCTCTTGGGGCTATGTGTGCGAAGGTTTCCTTACTCAGGACGATATTGACAAGGGTTATACTTCGACGTTGGGAGATATCCAACCGGGAGATTTAAAGTACCGGGATATTAACGAAGATGGCAAGATAGATACCAATGACCAGATTGTATTGGGGAATGGTGGAACGCCTTTCACTTTCGGTCTTAACCTTACACTGAAATGGAAGGACTTCATCTTCTATGCTATGGGATCAGGACAGACTGGTGGAGTCTCTTACAAGAATAACTCTTACAATTGGGTGTATGGAGATAGAAAATATTCCGAAGTAGTATGGGGAAGATGGACACCTGAAACGGCAGCAACAGCTACATATCCGAGATTGACCACTACTAGTAACGGAAACAACTTTACTAACTCTACCTTTTGGATGTACAAAACCAATCGGTTTAATCTTGATCGTGTGCAGGTTACTTATGTTATGCCCGAAAAATGGTTCAACAACAAGGTGGTGAAAGGTATGAGCGTTTATGTAAGTGGCGAGAGTTTACTTACCATCTCTTCTGAACGTAAATATATGGAAATGAGTGTAGGCTCTTCACCCCAGTGCAGATTCTACAACTTGGGTGTGACGGCTAAATTCTAAGTAGTAAACAAATAATTGATAACAATATGAAAAGAAATATCATACTTGCTTTGTTGGGAGGCGCATTGCTATTTTCAAGTTGCGATGATCTCTTCAATCCGGCTATTGAAAATTTCAAGACTTTAGACCAAATGGATACTGAACCCAACTTTGGACGCAGTTTTTTGATGCGAGGTTATAATCTTATGCCAAGCTATTATCAAGATAACGATTATGCTACCGATGATGCAGTGACAAACGATATGGGCAACGGATGGCTCAAGATGGCTACTGGTACGTGGACTTCGAACAATAATCCTGCTTCACGTTGGAATGACTCGTATGCGGCGATTCTTTATTTAAACCAATTTCTTGAAAATGGACAGAATATAGATTATGTAAATGATCCTGCAGTGACCGAGTTGCTCCGTTTGCGTGCCAAAGGTGAGGCTTATGGACTTCGTGCACTACATATGTATCTTCTATTACGTTCTCATGCCGGATATACAGAAGATGGAGAGTTGCTGGGCGTTCCTATTATTAATGAATTTTTGGAGTCTGATGCTGACTTTAATATTCCCCGTTCGTCATTTATGCAATGTGTGCAACAGGCACTTGATGATTTGGAGCTTGCTGAAGAATGCCTTCCGGATGACTATAATAATCTTCCTGATGGCGCTGAAGTCCCCGAAAGGTATCGTTCTATTACTACTTCATGGGAACTTTACAATATAGCGTTGGGAAATAATGCCCGTCAGTTATTTAACGGAATAGTTGCTAAATCCATTCGTTCTCGTCTGTTGCTGATGGCAGCAAGTCCCGCTTTCCAGGATGCCAGTAATACTGTTACTTGGACAGATGCGGCAGATGCAGCGGCGCAAGTAATAGACCTTAAAGGTGGATTAAGTGGATTGGCTGATTTTAAGGGTGGCGTGTCTTATTACGATGATATGGATGCAATTAATAATTTCTCGGAAGGCTCAAACCCCAAAGAGATGATTTGGCGCAATAATGTGTCTTCCAATGATGATGAGGGAACTTATATTTCGGAGTCTAATTTTTATCCTCCTACACTGTTTGGTAAAGGTAGAATGAATCCTACACAGAATTTGGTTGATGCGTTTCCTATGGCAAATGGTTATCCTATAACTGAAGGAGCCGGTGGTTATAGCGAATCCAATCCGTTTCAAGGCCGTGATCCTCGACTGGCTACGTACATTATTTATAATGGAGCGCAGGAAGGTCCGTCTAGCATCACTATATATACAGGTAGTAAGACCGGGACGGACGATGGTCTTAATGTACTTTCTACAAGTACCCGTACCGGATATTATATGAAGAAACGTTTGAATATGAAAGTCAACTGTAACCCTGCTTCAAAAAGCGGTCAGACGCACTACGATCCGCGTATCCGTGTCACGGAAATTCTCTTAAACTATGCAGAGGCAGCTAATGAAGCTTGGGGACCTAAAGGTAAGGGCACACACGCCTATTCCGCTTATGATGTTATCAAGAAAATCCGTCAGCGTGCAGGTGTAGGCGGTACGGACGATCCTTACTTGGAAGTATGTGCTGCTGATCCGGCAAAGATGCAACAACTTATCCGTAACGAGCGTCGCTTAGAGCTCTGTTTTGAGGGATTCCGTTTTTGGGATCTTCGTCGTTGGAAGGCCGACCTCAATGAAACGGCTCGCGGAGTGGATATTAACGGTTCCGCTATCACACCAGTTGATGTGGAAAAACGTGCATTCAAGGATTATATGTACTATGGACCGATTCCTTATAGTGAAATCTTAAAGTACAGCAATCTGAAACAAAATAAAGGATGGTAAATATGAAATTCAATAGAATGGTTATGAAAAAGAAATACGATATAAGAACACTGATGATTGCCTTGCTGGGTGTGGTCGCAACCACTTCATGTGAAAACGGCAATCCGGAATTTGATGATTTTGATTATCAGACGGTTTATTTTGCTTCACAAACACCGGTGCGTACGGTGGAGTTGGGCAATGATCCTCAATGGGATTTGACGGATGACAATAATCATTGTGTCCGTATTAAGGCAACCATGGGTGGTTCTTACGGTAACAAAAAAGACATTGTGGTGGGGTATGTAGTAGATGAGTCTCTTTGTGAGAATCTTTATTTTTCAGAAGACAATAAGCCGACTGGTAAAGTCGTTCCTTTGCCTTCTACTCACTACAGGCTGACCGATGATAAATTGCGTATCAATAAAGGTGAAATTTTGGGTGGAGTGAAAGTGGAACTAACTGACGCTTTCTTCAACGACACGAAGTCTTTGAGTAATACGTATGTGCTTCCATTGCGTATGACCAATATTGAACAGGGGGCAGATCGTATCCTTGAAGATAAAGATTATGTACTTTGCGCCTTGAAGTATGTCAATCCTTGGCACGCTCATTACTTACGTCATGGTATTGACAAGGTGGCTGTAGACGGGGTGACTACTGAAGTAGAACGCCATGAACAGTATGTGGAGAATGATGAACAAGTTGCAACCACCACTACAGGCTATTTGGAGAATATTCTTCCTATTACTTATAAAGATAAGGCCGGTCAGAACTACGTGGTAAATCTGAAGCTTACATTTCAGGCCGATGGGACTTGTACTGTAAGTAGTGCCACAGATAATGTGACGGCAGAAGGTGAAGGCAAGTACGTTGCTTTGGGTGAGAAAAATAGCTTTGGAGGTAAGGATCGCGACGCACTCTATTTGAGCTATACAGTGAATATTCCGGAAAAGAATACTACTTATCAGACTGTAGATACATTAGTGATGCACTATCGAGGCATTACTCAAGAGCACTTTACTCCGGTAGAAAATTAACATCTATAAATGATAAAGATATGAAATACATCAATAAAATAGCTTTATGCGCTCTTTCAGTGGCATGCGTGTCTTGTGTCGACCAGTATGACGCAACTATTGCTATGCCCGAAAAGCCGACAGATGTGGCTACACAGGAATATCTCAATACGTTTGACTTATTAAAGTCTTACATCAATCGTAATGCCAATTCTCCCTTCCGACTTGCCGCTACCGTTTCTCCGGCAGATTTCCAAGCGAAAGGACTGGCATATTCAACACTAGTGAATAACTTTGAAGGAATTGACATCAATGGGGCGTATATTCCAGCCGATATGCAAGATACTGATGGTACATATGATTTTACTGACGTGAAATCTATCGGCAATGCTGCTCAAGAAGCCGGTGTCACCATTTACGGTGGAGCTCTCTGCTCTAATCAAGGGCAGCCTGCTGCTTATCTGAATAAGTTGATCGAACCGGAGGTAATTCACATTGAAACACAAAAAGTGACAGATAAGGTTGCCGATTTTGAGAATGAAGAGATTGGTAAGGAATATATGTCCATTCAAAAAGATCCTGATAAAAAGTATAATACTCGCATAGCCCAAGATCCTGTTAATGGCACAAATAAAGCTCTTTATGTAGGTCCCTACGTAACTGATGGACCATATTCCAAAGACTATTACATTCCTATCGTTAGAGTGACCCTGCCTGAGGGGAAAAAGTTGGGTGATTATCAAAATCTGAGTTTTGATGCATTCTTTAATACAAATTCAAATACAGGCCAATTCAGAGTATATATCTATTCAGAGGATGGGACACGAAATCAGTTCAATTTCGAAAATGCAGCTGGCTTGATTGAAGGCACAATGAATAAGTGGAAACGCAATATTGTAATTGATCTGCAGAAAGAATCTCTTAATATTGCTCCTTATGGACTTGCTTTACCAGCTGGTTTGGCAAATCTTACAGAGTTTGATATGGCTTTCGGCGTTGCGAGTTATAATGCTGATTTTTATCTTGATAATATTAGTTTCAACTATGAGGAGTCGGCTACTGGTAAATATATTTTTGCCGATTTTGAGAGTGATAATATAGGTAAAGACTATATTTCTGTGCAGAAGTTTGAAGCTGACAAGATTACTCTTAAAGTCGCTTCCGATCCTGCCGATGAGAATGGTAAAGTGCTTCAGGTAGGTCCTAATAAGGGAGTCGGCGAATATCATCTTCCTATGTTTGATGTGAAACTACCTGCCGGTAAAACGTTGGGAGACATGAAAGCGTTAACATTTGATGCCTATTGGAATGACGGTGGTAGCGGCAATGGTATGCGTGTCTATTTTTTGCCTCCCGGATGGATTAACAGGGACCAATATAGATATAATAATTTCGGAAGCTTTGAAAGTGTGATGGGAGGTGTGAAAAACAAATGGGTACGTGAGATTACCATCGGCATTCAGGGCGAAGGTGGAAGCTCGTTCACAATTTCTGACGAACTAAAAGGTCTTACTGAGTTTCAAATAGCTATCGGCATTGAAAGTAGCTCTCCGTCATTTCTTCTCGATAATCTTGGTTTCACTTGGGAATCGGAAGTCGGTGATCAGATTATAGAAAAAACAGAGGAAGAAAAGAAGGCTATTCTTACTTCGGAACTTGAAAAGTGGATTACCGGTATGGTTAAAGCCGGAGGTGAAAACATCACGATGTGGGATGTAGTAAGCGAACCATTGGATGATACCAATGATACAAATACTTTCGACTGGGCAGAGTACTTGGGAGATAGCGAGTATGCACGTACAGCAGTGAAGATAGCGCGCGAATCATCAGAAAGTAAACTCAAACTTTTTGTTGGCAATACATTCTATCAGGGGATTGACATCAATGGAACTGCTGATAAACTAATCAATTTGGTTAAAGATTGGGAAAATAAAACAGGGGATGTAACGAATACAACTGTGATAGATGGATATAACATCCGCTTGAATGCAGTATATTCAGAAGATGCTACATTCCAATCAGCTTATAAACAGGAAATTATTGACTTGTTTACCAAGCTTGCTATAACGAAGAAACCGATACGTCTTTCCGGGTTAAGTGTCATGGTAGAAAATGAGAGTGGAAATTTTGTTACTTCTGCCAAGATACTAAATGCGCAGCGTGAAAGGGCAGCCGATTATTTAGCATTCATTATTAAACAATATCGTCAACTGATTGATCCTGAAAACCAATATGGCATATCTATTGCGAGCATGACCGATGTGGAAGGTGGCAGTATCTTATGTCCGTGGACTTCCGGATTTGGACGTACTGAAATATATGAGGGTATTGTGAATGGATTAAGAGCGGAAAGTGCAGAGTAATGTATATTTTATTTAAAGAAGAATATAATACCTATGAAACAGATATTTGAAAACTTTCGTTTAGTGAGATTCATACTATTTGCCATTTTTGTATTGGCATTGTGTGGATGTAAGGACGATGATATAGAAACAACTTCTAATGGAGGGGCATCGGTAAATAAGACTGTGGAGGAAATAAATTCGAACCTCAGAGCTTTACAAAAACTGCTTGCTGCCCAAGATGCAGACAAGGCAGTGAAGACTTGTACTAAAATATCCAACTCTACCTATAAGGTGGAGTTGGAGGATGGTAATAGCTTCAATGTGCTGACTTTCATTGCCACTATTGGGCAAACCGAAGGCCCTGTATATTCTCCTGTAATCAGTGCAATGAAGAGTGGTGACACTTATTATTGGACACTGGATGGTAACTTTCTTACAGTTGTAGATAGAACACTGGAAGTTATTGACGGAGAGGTGCCGGTGATTGGCATAGACTCTGATAATTACTGGACTGTGACATGTGGAACGAATGTACAACGTTTAAATAAAAAAGTGGAGAATGGAACTGTAAAAAGTCTTTTTTCTGAAGTTATTCTGACAAAAGAGAGCGAAGTGAAGTTTTCCCTCAGAGGGGATACTCCTTATCTCACCTTAGATAAACTTACCGGAGGAGGTGATGATCCTATAGAACCGACAGGGACTTTGCGGCGTCCCATCTCTCCCGATTATCCAGCATGGTTTATTCATATTGATAGTTGGAATACTCCCGACCCACAAGCTATCATTGATCTTATTCCGGAAGATATCCGTCCATATGTAATATTCAACATATCACTCTCCATTTCGCGTGATGATAATAAAAATTTTAATAATGTAGCTTATGGTTATGAAACCGCAAAGTCGTGGTTGCGCACTTGTGCAGAGAACAATGTTTGGGCAATGGTACAAGGGGCTAGTGGTGGTATCTGTCATTGGCCTGATTTTGCGAGCTATTCTCAATTTGCAGGTAGTCTTTTTGAAGAGTTCTATCGTAACTATCCAAATTTTGTAGGTTTCAACTATGCAGAACAAGGTTGGGGATTTGGTGATCAGTCTGCTACGTATGAAGAACGATTGCAGCATTTTGCAAATCTAATGAAACTGAATCATGAATATGGTGGTTATTTGACTGTCAGTTTCTTGAATCCTGCCGGTGCGGCCGCTAATTCGGGAATTGCTATGATAAAGAGAAATCGTGAGTTTGCTGATATTTGCAGGAGATATCCTGAAAATTTTATAGCTTGTGAGAAGTATACTCAAGATTATGGATTTTTCGATATGGAGAGCACCTCTCTCGGTCTCTTTGTCTCAGGATTTGCCGGACACTATGGTATGCGTTTCGATCAGTGTGGATGGTATGGCAATAAAGATAAAGGTATTGCTGGATGGAACAATGATACGGATTTCCCGGTAGCAGCTGGTGCCATTCCTTTTATAGAACATACAATGTTCACCGGAGAAACGGTATACGATGGTCCTGAACTTATTTGGCAACAATGCTTCAAGGAAGTGGGTGCATCAAGTGCCGGTAATGGTTACACTAAACGTAACTGGGAAAGGTTTAAGCAGTTTGATAATATTAGTATGGACATTTATCGTAAGATAATAGATGGCACTATTCGTATTTTGGATCGTAAAGAAGTTATTGACCGAACTAAGCTTGTTGTTGTGAATGATATAAATCCTACCGGCTCTAGTTATGATCCGGGATATTCTGCTCCTGCTAATCTTTTTAAAGGTCTTTATCTCATGGATGAAGATGGAATTCAGACAAACCACCATCTTTACTTTAAGAAGACCGGGCGTTATCCGGCAATCCCGACCGTTGCGGAATTGGCAGACGAGCTTGCTAATAGTTTCACATACCAGATTGAGGCTTCACAGTTTGCTTCAGGAACAGGTTGGGGAGATATAAAAGTAAAGCAGAATAAATTTAACACAATCTTCCCGGAAGAGTATACCAGCGATGGCATGTATGCTGGGCGCCATGAGAACGCTTGGGTGGTTTATAATTGTTATGCTGACACCAAGACAGCTTCCATTCCTTTCAAGTATAATACATGTGAGAAGATGGAATTATCATTTGGAAAATATTCTGTGGCTGCTATCAAGGAGTATGCCAATAAAATTGACTTCTATTTGACCAATTATACAGAGAGTGGTACACAGACTACTGATGTCATTAAAATTTATGGTAGTTCTTCTAAACCGTCAGTTGCTTATGAAAATAGAGTTCCCGGTAACTCGTGCTCTGTCAGTGAGGAATGGAAGGATAATATTCTTTCACTGACCGTCAAGCATAATGGTTCGGTAGATATTCATGTAAGTTGTTCTGGAACAGCAACTAATCGTGAGAGTCTTTATACACCGGCAATGCCCTTGGCTGCGCCTCTCGCTCCGGAGATTTACAATGGACCTCGTCAGTATGAGGCAGAGTACTTTGAATACAAGAATGTGACTGAAGTTTTGGGAAATGCAGTCAAAGTTACTGGCTCGTTGAAAAACTATACTGCAATGGGATATCTTAATTTTGGACAAAATTCAGATGCGGCAGTGCGTGATTATGTTTCAGTGAATACAGCGGGTACTTATTCCATTAAGATAAAGTATAATGCTCCGGTTGCAACCGTCAATACTGTTGATCTTTATGTTAATGGATCAAAGGTTGCTACACCGGAATTTACACAGACAAACCCTGGGGATGATCCATGGCAAACTGTTGCAATCGGTGGTGTATCTTTAAATCAGGGGCAGAATACAGTGGAGTTGAAAGCTAATGGAAGTGCAGCAGGTGCATTTTACTTAGATAATATGATAGTCGAAAGTACTAACAACTAATCAATATGATTCCGAATGAAACAGGTATTTGATATAATTATATGATACCTGTTTCATTCAGATATAATATGTAAGAAATGATGATGAAATACTTAAAAGAAATAGGATTCACAGTAATATTTTTTTTACTGTTTGCTCCTTACTTGTATGCCCAATCAAGTGACAATGGTGACGGAACTTTTACGAATCCGGTATTGTGGAGTGATGTGCCTGATCCTGATGTGATTCGTGTAGGTGATAATTTTTATCTGATGAGTACAACCATGCATTTGTCACCCGGTGCTCCGGTGATGCGTTCTAAAGACTTGGTGAATTGGGAGATTGTTAGTTATGTATTTGATAAATTGACAGATACACCTAATTATGACTTGAACAAAGGAACGGTATATGGGCGTGGGCAATGGGCTACTTCTCTTCGTTATCATAATGGGAAATATTATGTCTATTTTTCTCCGAATGATAAACCCTACCGGGGATATGTTTATTCTACTACCGATCCGGTGGCTGGCAAATGGGAACTCGTCTCACGTATTCCGCACTTTCACGATGCATCTCTTTTCTTTGATGATGACGGGAGGGCTTATATCTTTTATGGAACCGGACAGGTACGGGAATTAAAACCGGACTTGACTGGAGTACAGCCTGATGGTGTGGATATGAAGATTTTTGAACGGGATAAAGAAGAGACAGGTTTGCTAGAAGGAAGTCGCTTTGTTAAGCATAATGGGAAATACTATTTGCTGATGATTTCTTGGCCTAAGGGAGGGAAACGCAGACAAGTATGTTACCGTGCTGATAAAATCACCGGACCTTACGAAAAGAAGGTGATATTGGAGGATAACTTTGCAGGTTTTCCATACGTGGGACAGGGATGCATTGTAGATGATGCGAAAGGAAACTGGTATGGGGTCATTTTTCAAGATAGAGGAGGGGTAGGACGTGTGCTTACATTAATGCCTTGCCATTGGAAAGACGGATGGCCGATATTGGGAGATGAAAATGGAAAAGTGCCTTTGGCGATGGAAAAGCCTGTACAAGGATGTCCGAAACAGCCGCTTGTTGTAAGTGATGATTTCAACGGTTCTGCATTAAAACTGAACTGGCAATGGAACCATAATCCGGTGAATGAGGCATGGTCGCTGATAGAACGTCCCGGTTTCTTGAGACTTAAAACAAGCAGAGTGGTAGATAATCTCTTTTTAGCTCCGAACACTATTAGCCAACGGATGGAAGGACCGGAGTGTAGCGGTGTAGTAGCATTGGATGTTACTCAAATGAAAGAAGGAGATGTCGCAGGTTTCAGTGCTTTCAACGGGGATGCAGCTATTCTGTCGGTTAGTGTAAAGAATGGGGAAAAATATTTGACTATGTCGGAGGCCTCCGTAAGTTTAGACAGTTCGAATAAAGCTGTTCTCGGTGTGAAAAGCAAAGTAAGAGGAGAGGTTGAAATTGAACAGTCTGTCATTTATTTACGGATTGATGGGGATTTTCGCCTAAACCGTGATATAGCTGCTTGTTATTATAGTTTGGATAATAAAACTTGGAAAAGGATAGGTGTTGACTTTAAAATGCGCTTTGATTATCAGAGGCTTTTTATGGGAACTAGGTTTGCTATCTTTAATTATGCTACCAAGGCGCTTGGAGGATATGTAGATGTAGACTCTTTTGATTATAAAAGAAACTAAATTGGGTAAAAATTAATTGTCGACTCCTCTTTTTTCTTGGGGTCGGCAATTTTTAATACTATGACGAATGAGAACCTTCCTTTTACTTATTTTTATCAATTTGTGGTCTGCGGTGTCTTGGGCAGGCTCATTGTGGTCGGATAGTTTGGTTTGCGAAACTCCCCATGTGGATTCTTTTCCTTTAGTGACGACTGTGCGGACGGCTCCCCTTTGTTTTGATAGTGGAGATTATAAAGGAGTAGTACGTGCTATTCATGACTTGCAAAAAGACATAGAAAAAGTGACGAACTGCAAACCTGTTCTTTATACTGGAGAAAGACCACCCGAAATTGTTGTGATTATAGGTACACTTGGTAAAAGCCAACTCATTGATCGGATGGCAACATCAGGGAAACTCACAATTACTGATTTGGAGGGTAAATGGGAAAGTTTTGTGATTACTACTGTCGAACGACCTTTTCCCGGAACGGAACAGGCTCTGGTTATTGCAGGAAGTGACAAACGTGGCACTATTTATGGAGTTTATGAATTGTCTAAACAGTTGGGGATTTCACCTTGGTATTGGTGGGCGGACGTGCCTGTGAAGAAGCGTGCGGAAGTGTATATCACTAAAGGATATATGGCTTCCGGCGAGCCTAAAGTCCGTTATCGGGGCATATTTTTGAATGATGAAATTCCTTGCATGGCTAACTGGGCAAAGGAGAAGTTTGGTGGCATGAACAGTAAGATGTATGCGCATGTGTTTGAACTGCTTTTGCGCCTACGTGCCAATTATCTCTGGCCGGGAATGTGGGGATCATTTAAAGAGTATAATCCCGGAGTACCCATACTGAAAGATGAACAAGATAATTATGAAGGCAATTCTTTCAATGAAGACGACCCGAAAAATCCGAGATTGGCTGATGAATATGGAATTGTTATGGGAACTTCGCATCATGAACCGATGCAACGCTCACAGCAGGAATGGCTTAGAAATAAGGCCCAATATGGGAATGGTGAATGGAACTACATGACTAACAGAAAAGGAATACAGAAATTCTTTCAAGAAGGTATTGAGAATACAAAGAAGTACGAGAGTATCATTACTGTGGGGATGCGTGGCGATGATGATAAACCGATGGTGGATGCAGGCAGTATCGAAGCAAACTTTAGGATATTGGAAGGTATTATCAAAGACCAACGGAAAATAATCAGTAAAGTTACAGGAAAACCTGCATCAAAAACTCCACAAGTATGGACACTTTATAAGGAGGTGATGGAATATTATAACTTGGGGCTTAAAGTGCCTGATGACGTAATTGTTCTGTTGTGTGACGATGATTGGGGGAATGTACGGCATCTGCCGGAATTGGGCGAGAAGAAACATCCCGGAGGATATGGAATGTATTATCATGTTGGTTATTATGGTGCTCCTCGTGCTTCCAAATGGTTGAGCAACAGTGAGATTACTCAAATGTGGGAACAACTTCAACTGACATATGATTATGGTGTGGATAAAATCTGGATATTAAATGTCGGTGATCTGAAGCCTTGCGAATATCCAATGGATTTTTTTCTGAAGATGGCTTGGAACCCTAAAGCTTTTAATGCACAGAACTTGTCGAAGTATACATTGGACTTTTGTACACAGCAGTTGGGTGAATCACAGGCGAACGAGGCTGCTGATATCTTGGATACTTATTGTATGTATAGTAGCCGGGTTACGGCGGAGATGTTGGATGAAAAGACTTATAATCTTGAAAGTGGGGAATTCAAGATGGTCAGGGATGAGTTTATGGCTCTTGAAGCCCGGGCTTTGCGACAATTTCAGGAATTGTCTCATGACTATAGGGATACTTACAAACAGTTGTTGTTGTTTCCTGTGCAAGCGATGGCAAATTTGTATGATCTCTATTATTCTGTGGCATGGAACCGGAAGTTGGCAAATGAAAAAGACTTGAGAGCAAACTACTGGGCAGACCGGGCTGAAGTATGCTTTAAACGGGATAGTTTGCTTTGTGCAGATTATAATTATATGATAGCCGGTGGAAAATGGAATCATATGATGGATCAAGTACATATCGGTTATACCAGATGGCATCCACCTGTCAGGAATATTATGCCCAAACTCGTTCGCATACAACCCGATGAGGCTGTATGGGGTAATTGTGTCTTTAAGCAGAAAAGGGGAGTGGTGGTTATGGAAGCCGAACATTATTTTGAATGTAGGAATGACTCTGCTACATCTTGGACGGTCCTTCCTCGATTGGGCAGGACGCTTTCCGGTATGGCGATATTGCCCTATACTCAATCCCCTGCGGAAGCATTCATCTCGTATAAGATGCAGATGGATACTCCACTTGATTCAGTGAAAGTGCATATTGTCTTTGATTGTACATTACCTTTTAAAAAGGGTGGACACAGTGTGACGGTCTGCTTTGAAGGAGCACAGGAGAAGACAATTAATATCAATGAAGAGTTGACATGGAAAAATAACTATAGCAAGATGTATCCGGCGGCTGCAGCTCGTATCATTGAAGTACCGGTGATTTTGAATTTGCCTCAGAATATGGACGGGATTCATACGCTTCTCATACATCCGCTTGACCCGGGAATTGTTTTGCAAAAAATAGTCGTTGATTGCGGTGGATATGAGAATACACGGCTTTATATGCATGAAACACCTTATACAAGAATAATAAAAAAATGAAGAAGATGAAAAGAATAGGAATATGGGTTGCCATGTCTATTTATATCCTCTCCCTATATGGACAGGCGGGCTATCAAAGTAAGGTAATCACTGATACAATCTACAGTGAAGTCTTAAAGGCTAAACGTGCGTATACAGTATATCTGCCTAAGAGTTTTGAACAGAATAAAGAAAAAAGGTATCCGGTTCTCTATCTCTTGCATGGTATGTGGGAAAAGAATGATGTGTGGGCGAATCGTGGACATGTAAAAGATGTAATGGATTGTCTGACAGCGAGTGGAGAAGCTCGCGAAATGATTATTGTTACCCCTGATGCTGGAGGTGGAGATCCGAATGTATTCCAAAACGGTTATTTTGATATGCCGGGATGGAAGTACGAGACTTTCTTCTTTACGGAGTTCTTGCCATCCATAGAGAAACGTTACCGTATTATTGGCGATAAATGCCATAGGGCTATTGCAGGGCTCTCGATGGGAGGTGGCGGAGCTGCCAGTTATGGCCAGCGCCATTCCGATATCTTTTGTGCGGTTTATGCAATGAGTGCATTAATGGATATTCCGCAAGAAGGAGCAGCTCGTTTTGATGACCCGAACGGAAAGTTGGCAGTATTGACTCGGTCGGTGATAGAGAAGAGTTGCGTGAAATATATCACGGGATCTGATGAAGGGCGAAAAGCAGAACTGCGCAGTGTTGCCTGGTTTGTTGATTGTGGTGACGATGATTTTCTGCTTGACCGAAATATAGAGTTCTATCGTGCGATGCGCGGGGCGAATATCCCTTGTCAATTCCGTGTACGTGATGGCGGGCATACTTGGGAATACTGGCATTCGGCTCTTTACACTTGTTTACCTTTTGTAAGTCGTATATATCCGGATTGATACAGTCTCATAAGAGTATAATATCTGATGAAATACTAAAAGTTTTAATTATACTTCAAACTCTCTGCGATTCTGGCATGAGTTTGAAGTATAATAATATGCTGTAAAAGCAATGGGGAATATCGTTCTTCAAGTTCCGGTTTTCATTGCTTTATTGTGTGTTGATTCTATTCAGCCAATAGAATGGTGTAAGTTTTGACAGTCCCCTTATACTCAAAGTTTACTACTGCTTTCTTGTTGCCTGAAGTGGGTTGAATGACGTCTATTTTTACACTAGGATCATTTGAGGTAGCAGAGACTTTAGGCGTATCTTCAGTATTGGCAGGAATGGTGTACGTTGTCTCATACTGATTAAATCCGGTAATGCCATTTGCATTGGTTGATCTTACCGGTGTAGTTGGTAAATCCACTTTCTGTCCGTCAACCATAATCTCTACTGTAGGGATCGTCGGATATTCCAGACTTTTGCCCTTTTTACTGAAACCTAACCCCTGAAGCACACACAATTTTTCTTTAGAATTACTTTCAGCAACCAAGAAGATCGCGTGTTTTTTGTCCAACTTGTCTACAACTTCAGATACGTCAATCGTATATTTCGTTATTTCCTGAATAGAACCGGCAGGAACAGTGATTTCGCTAATCTTTTTCCCTTTCCAAACACTATTATCCCAAGGTCCGTCCAACCAAATGTTTATTTTGAAAGAAGCATCGGTCATAGGAGTCAGGAAGAGATTGAATGATGTCTTATTCCCCTTTTGGGTTCCTTCAAAAGGTTTTAATCCTTTTTGAGCTTTCTTCAAACCGCCAAAACCAAAATATTTATAGCCGATGATATCGTTACCTCGTACATCTACAGGCATATTATTATCCCAAATATCCCAGGAATCCTGTTGGCTACCGATATTTGATAAATAACAGGCATATCCGGCAGAATAATATTTATATGGATCCAGTCCAAAGATCTGAAAACCTTCAGAAGTGACTTCCGCGCCTGTATATTCACTGCCATTTGTTGCTTTAGCTTCCCATATCCCTTCTTTTGCATAAGGATCGTATCCGTGAATAACTACCTTTCCACCTTCCGCAACAGATTTCTTATCCCATTTGATAGTGACGGGAGCAACCATTGCCTGACGTGCAAAACCAAATCCGCGTGGAGGACGGTGATAGAATACGTACCACTGACCGTTAATCTCTTGTAGACTGCCATGTGTATTGTGCGCTGCGTTGGTTGCCTGTAATTTACTGCCATCCTGATTGGGAACTACTCCGCGGGAGTCTACAAGTACCCCACCGCTGCGCCATGGACCTAACGGAGAATCACCAAAAGCATAACGGAGGGTTGAATTGGAATTTCCCAAACCATACTCCGGTCCGGAGTACCCGGAAAAGATCATCACATATTTATTACCAATCTGGCGAATAGACGATGCTTCGAAGAAATTGAAATCTTTGGGATTCTGCTCTTTATACAACGCAGGATAGGTTGTTCCGGCAGGATCTCTTATAATACCGGAATTGGTACTTGCCGGAATAAAATAAGGGATAATTTCAGTTCCCGGTCTGACGGAATACATCGTATTCTGATCTAGTTGGGCTGCTGACGATCTTTGAAATCCCCAGAATCCGTAAGCACGAAACCCTATTTCATAATCTGGATCATTGGGATCTGTGATGTTTTCAACAAAGACGGATGGATCGAATCCAAGAAAGCTACCAGGAAGTGTCCGTGTGCCATCTTCATTCAGATTGATAGGAGTAAAAGGCCCGTTCGGACGGCTGCCTTTGCAAACCATAGCCTCACGGTTACGACCACGACTATGTGGAAAGAGGTAATATTCCTTAGTTCCGTCTTTTCTCTTTATTTCAACCAGATCGGGAGCATACATGACGTCCCACTGGTTTTGAACGTGGTACGTAAAGATGGCTCCCTCATCTCGCCAATTGGTTAAATCTTCTACAGGAGCCGACCACATGCGAATATCTGCCCCACAGTAGCTAGTGAAACGGACATCGTGCGAACCGATAATGTATATACGATATTTGCCGGGATTATCCGGGTCTTCGAACACACGCGGCTCTCCGTCGGGAAGATGTTCCCAAAGCGGCAGATAGGGATTCCCCGTGCCTATGATATCATGTTCTTTGTTACTCTTATTTGCTCCTACTATATTTTGAGTAGTGAGTAGTGTCATGGCTGTACATAATAGAATTTTATACAGCATTCCATAGTTTTTTCTGTTCATACTTGCTGAAATTTTGTTTCAGGCAAAGTTAGCCTGTTATTTATAGACTATGTTTTGAATTTGCATCTAATTATTTCACAGAGGTTACGGGCGGTTTCATTTTATATCTTTCATGTTACATTAGGCTATATTTGTTCTCCTTCCTGTATCCATGTTGTTAATTGTAGCTATAGTTACGTTGGGATACCGGTATCGTTCCATTGAAGTGCCGGTATCACTAATTTCCCACGGCCGTGACAAGATATTCCCACGGCCGTGGTAGGAACTCTTCACGGCTGTGGGAATATCTTGTCACGGCCGTGATGAATTAAGTATATCGGTATCCTGATCGAACAATAGTGATTGAATGATATAAGTATGCCAGTTGTATGACGGATGTTTAATGGGGGCTTGTCGTGAAAGGTAAGTAAAGCCGGATGGATAGGAGATCCGGGAGAGCAAAATCATAAAATAACAGGCTGACAATAAAACATATAAAATGATATTGTCAGCCTATTGTCAGGGCTTATTGTCAGCGTCTAATGAACTGTAAATCATTTATCTAATAACTAGAAACGATGGGCTGACAATAAGAACTGTAAAATATGTATGTGAATACAATCAGTGATGTAGTTGTTAACTCATCCCTGCATTGATTGGATTGATCTTTTTTTATTTACTTTCTCTTTTGCTTTTCGATTCGTTCATAAACAGATAAGATTTCTTGTAGCCTCCGTAGTCTACGACTAGCTTTTCAAGCACGATGCCCGGAGCAAGAGGTTTGAAAGTGATTGTCTGCATACCGTCTGATGTGTTCGGTACATTCAGTTTCGCTTTTTTCTCAACGATGCGTCGTGCAACTGTCGGATAGTATATGCTGTATACATTTTCAGGAAGCTCGTTTAAGTTATGATTGAAATTGATCGTCTGATCCTTTCCTCCTTCAAATCCGATACTATACTCATGTCCTTTGCGATCGTGGAAAGCAAGAGTTGATTTTACTATCACATGGACAGTCACCTTGTCGATGCCTTTAGGCAATTTTATCTTGTAGGAGATGGAAGCTCCGTCAGTTGGTTGTGTGTAAGGCATCAGAGCCATGCCACTAAGGGTACGTCCCATATAGGGGATCACTGTCCATTCCGTGCCTGGTGCTGCTTTAGCGCTATAATAATGTTCGGCTTCTATGGCTATATATCCGTCTTGCCCGGTGAAGACGTATCCGCCGACTGCTTTTTCCGGATTCTCGATGCGGTAGATTTTGGGCAGTGTATCAGCGGGGAAGTTATCATTCCACGATGTATAACCGATATGTTTCTGAATCATCATATTCTTCCATTTACCGCCGGACATAACGTTGTTATAATCGTCACTCAAAGCTTTGTCCCGTGCAAAGGTCTGTTCTACCTTGTCGGCCCATTCATTGGCCTGCGGATTGTTTTCTTTATACAATTTATGGTTCATGGCTTGTGCATAATACATTT
>OWJJ01000132.1_pt1 | contig 48707 bp, 47 predicted proteins | sample 1732811 | NCBI WGS metagenome assembly OWJJ01 (sample SAMN05065756, study PRJEB22554) | human gut metagenome | biome: ENVO:2100002; feature: ENVO:00000062; material: ENVO:00002003 | host: Homo sapiens | place: USA
GAGCCTTATCGTCGGCAGCGTCAGATGTGTATAAGAGACAGTAGTAATATAGTTTACCTATTTTCTTCCCGACTGATTATCTCATCGGTCAGTATGCGATAGTCCGCTGCGCCATTGCTTTTCGGGTCGTACTCAAAGATGGTCTGACCGGACAGCGGCATCTCGGCTATGGCGATATTCTCCCGAATTTTCGTCTGAAAGACCTTCTCTCCGTATCGCTTTTCTACCATGGAAATCACTTCCTTATTCAACTTCCGGTTATTGAACCTGGTGAAGAACACCCCACCCAACTCCAGCGTCGGGTTCACCCTGCGCTTCACTTCTCGGACTATATCGTCCAGCATGGTCAAGCCTTTCAAGGGCAAGGCTTCGGCGGTGAGCGGTATATAGAGCTTGTCCGCTGCCACCAGCGCATTGGTAGTCACGATACCGAGTGAGGGCGAACAGTCCATCAGGATGTAGTCATACTTCTCCTTCTGTTCATCAAGATAGGATTTGAGGATGCCTTCTCTTGCCATCATGGTAGCCATGTCTATTTCGGCTCGTGCCAAATCCAGTGATGCCGGAACGAGGTCAAGATTTTCTCGGATGGAAACGATGGGCAGTGGTTGGTCTTTGACCAGCGTGTCATAGATGCTTGTTTCCGGGTCTTCGTTCTGCGTCAGCGTGAACGTAAGGTTCTGCTGTGCATCCAGGTCAATGAGCAACACACGTCTTCCTTGCAGTGCGAGTGCTGCGCCTATACATGCAGTAGAGGTGGTCTTGCCGACTCCACCTTTCTGATTACCGATGGCTATTGTCAAGTTATTTCCTTTCATTATCTTCAAGATTAAAAGTTTACTTTTCCATTTGTTTCTTTACTTACAAAAATACTTTATTACTTGCTGATTAGGCAGAAAAATTACTCATTTATTCTGCGGGAATATCACTTTTCTGATGATTATATTTCCTTGTTAATCAAGCATTAAATAAACATCAAACAAATATCAAACAAACAACAAGAAGTTTTTTGTCCTGCTGAACAATCTTCCTTATATTTAATAATTGGCAAGCAGAAAAAGCGCCTTAATTCAGCTTGAAATAATTTGTCAATATATTTCGTATAGTATGCTTTTAAACTCCGACCCACACCTCACGGCGGAAGTCGGAGCGGAACATATATAAGGAATTTACGCTGTCTGTTTGGCTGCGAGTATCTGATGAGCATGGGCATTGACCAGCCGGACAATCCGGTCATGGTGCGGAGTATTCGTATTGCACAGCCCACGGCTCTGTATCACTTTCCCCTCGGTCAGTGAGAACTCAATCGTTTCGATGCGGTTTCCCTCCTTGTCATGAGCCGATAGTATCAAGCTGTCCTCCTTGGCATAGTATTCGCATTGGAAGACACAATGATGCAGGGCATTTCCCTCGGCTTGGAAGGCTTCCAGACTATCGAGTACCGAAATCACCAGGTCTTTGTCGGTGATGGTGATACCGAAATAGCGTGACTTCTCCTTGTAGAACTCGGCTTCCTTCCGTTTGGCTCGCTGCATCTGCTCCTGGCTTCTGCGTTTCTGCTCCATTTGGTTGTGTCGGTTCATCCAATAGTCATGCTCGGCTCTGAGGTTCTGCGGACAGATATACTTGGGGTTGCAGATATCCTTGCCACACTGCTCCAGCAAACGGATAGTGTCTGCCCACAATCCCATGTCCGAAGGGCGGTAATGATGCCGGGTGGCTACCTTATACGACTGCCAGCATCGGTCAAGTTCCAAAGGTCGGTGTACAAAATAAGACACGACATGTAAATCTCTTGACTTGAGGATGGTTTCCATCCGGCTGTCCGTCAATACGGCTTTCATCAGCTTCATCGGATGGCAGTCGGGCAGTTTGCCTTTCATGCCGTTACGTTTCAGTTTGGGCAACAACCGATAGTGCGGATAAACATAGGTGTCTGCAATGAGCCAATGGATTTCGGTCAGTCGCTTCAAAGTGATTTCAGAAGCCCAATCAAAGCAGTCTACATAATAGCTCAATGTCCTTGTTCTTGCTGTGACAGCTAACTTGCCTTCGGCATTGAGCCACAGACGACATGTCTCCCAGTAGTCTACTGCCATAGGCATTCCTTTGCGGAAGGTCGTTTCCAAACGGAATACCCGTTGGACCTGCAAGCCTTCTACCACTTCAAGGGAAGAAAAGTAGTAGGCTTCCTTGAGGGTGCGTTTGAGGGTGTCCTTTATCTGTAAGTGAGTACCGCAATGAGGGCAGCATACCGACTTGCCTTTTCCCTCATAGTCAAAGTGTCTGCCACAATCGCCACACGTACACTTGTGTACGGAAGTCCGGAAGCAGATATGTCCTGCCACTTTCCTCACTGCCCATGTGAGCACTTTGGGGCTTATGGCGGTCAGCTTCTCATTGGAAGCTGCCACCTGTTTTTCTATTTTCGTTCTTGCCTTCATAGTTCCATGCCTTGAAAGAGTGAGAGTTCTTGAATGGGTTGGGGTTGCGGTTTGGCTGCCTTAGGTCGGCTGTTGCGTTGCTGCAGCTTTCGCATTTCCTCCTCCTGGTATCGCTTGATGGCAATTGCTCGCTGTTCTGCCTTTTCCTCCTCGGTCAGCTCAATGTGATGATTCACAACCACATTGCAGTCCATCGGCTTTCCGATTTCCAAATCGGGTTCATCTATCGCATGGACTGCCATGGCATAAACCTCCATGTCGCTGAGACCGCAGCAGCCGGATTGCTGTACGGCATGGAAGATATAGTTGACCACATCGTCAATGGTGCGTGTGGTGGTTTCATACTTGGCACGGAAGAGTTCGTCTTCCTTGGCTCGGTTATCAAGATAGTTCTTGATGACTTCCTTGAAATGGTCAGTTCCTTTCATATGTTCCTATGTTTAAGCGTAAATACTCAGAGGTTACTTCGTGAATCAGATGGGAAGCAGTTCCAGCAGTTTCTTTAGTGGAATGGAGTTGATGTCCGACTTGAGGAAGTGAACTATCCATTCCGGCTCTTCAAAAAGCGGGTGCATGGGTTCCACACTGAAATCGTCCCCGGTGGAATAGCAGTCGATGTGTGCAAAGTTGGCGCCGTCCTTGCGGATGTGAGCATAGAAAGGAGGCATACCGCAAAAGCACTTGCGGAGACTCTCTCTGTCCCACTGCAGGGTGAGTTCATAAACACTGCCCTTGTAGAGCATCTTTTCTTTTCTGTCTTTAAGTTTGTATGCCATAGCTGAACTAATTTTTTCCCTTTGGTTTGAAGCCTTTCGGCTTCTCACTCCCGGGTGATTTTTACGATGCCTCTTCTTACGAAGGGTGCAAGGGACGGAAGGCAAATGTGGCAAGGGGAAAGCAGACGGAATACCCAATTTGGCACAAATTGCGGAAGGCTGCCGGCTGCTTTCCTTGCAGCCAAGCGCAGCGCCATTTGACGCCGTACCGACCCTTCGTTTCTTTGTATCGGAAAATTCATCGGGAGTGGAAATGCCTGACTAAGGAAAGAATCCGTCGGCTGTTAAAGAGGGATGTTTAACTTTTAATCTTTCCCAAATCTCACTATCTTTGCAGGCACTGAAAACAAAGGTTCAGGAAGGCATGGTATAAAACAGACTTTATCACCTTACACAAATGAAAGATCAGATACGCTTATTGAGAGATTGCTTCCACAACGAGATTCCGGCTGTTGTATTCCAGGGGAATGACAGCTGTGCCGGAGAGATACTGGAAGCCGCCAAAGAGATTTATCAGAAGCACGGCTGCAGTCAGGAATTCCTTTACGACTGGCAAATGCTCATCAACGAAGTGAAGGCTTACCAGCAAGAGAGTCCGGAACAGGTACAGCTTCCGAAGCTGACCCATACCGAAACGGAACTGATTCGGGAAGAAATGCAGCAGAAAGGCATGGCTTACTGATTTGAGCAGAACTCTATACATTCAACCAAAGAACAATCCATGAAAGATTTTGCAGCCATAGACTTTGAGACCGCCAACAGCGAACGGTCTTCCGTCTGTTCGGTAGGTGTGGTCATTGTAAGAAACAACGAGATAGTTGACTCCTTTTACTCCCTCATCAATCCCGAACCTAACTATTACAACTACTGGTGTACGAAGGTACATGGACTGACCAACCGAGATACGGATGATGCTCCGATATTCCCGGAGGTGTGGAAACAGATAGCACCTTTGATAGAAGGTCTGCCATTGGTGGCCCACAACAGTCCGTTTGATGAAAGCTGTCTGAAAGCAGTCTTTCGCGTGTACCAGATGGATTATCCTGACTATAAGTTCTATGATACCCTGAGCACGGCCCGCCGAACCATGAAGGGACTGGAGAATCACCAACTGCACACCGTTGCAGCAGTTTGCGGCTATCAACTGGATAACCATCATCATGCATTGGCCGATGCAGAAGCTTGTGCTTGGATTGCCCGGGAAATTTTGTAAGATGAAAATAGCACCTAAAGGATAGCAAAAGTATCAGTTAGTTTTTCTACCTTTGGTGAGTTGCATATAAATCCATAAAAATGATAACCTTATGATACTTGATACCATGACACTGGAAGAATTGATTCTTGAAATCAAAACTGACTTCAAAGAAGTGAGGGGTAGATGGAACAAGTTCTTGCCGAAGTTCAAGAAAATAATTCAGAAAAGGACCCGATACCCCTGGTTATGGGACACGACAATCAAGACCCGTAGATACAACGAGTGGTATCTCTCTTTCTTTGCCGACAGCAAAAAGGAGGTAAACATTGTCAGGCCTTCGTTTACTTTGTGTTTTACCTACCAGGGACAACCTTGGGCTGGCACTGTGATAGATGGCCAGGTGCTCCTTTTCCCTTCGCATTTCTTTGAAAGGTATGGGGAAAGATGCCTGAAAATACATAAGGACCAGGCCATAGCAGCCGGAAAGGATATGATGAAGCTTTTCTTTATAATGAATAGCAACTGCTGTTTCTTCAATAACCAAAAAGGAGATAACGTAAGAGGATATTGTTATGACGGCATGTTTTTGGGCGATTGGATCAATGAGAATGGAGGAATCGTAAAGACCTTTATTTCTAGAAAAGAAATGAAAATCAACCAGTTCACCGAATACTTCGAACTGCTGAAACTATGGATTATACAAGATATGTTCGAAATAAGAAAAGGTACCTCATTAAGTTCTTCAATGACAAAGTACATTCCAGAGACTTACTTCGATCATGAAGAGTGGAACAAATTTCTATTTGAAAGAGGAAACCAAAGACTGATTAAGGCATCCGAAGAAAGTAACGAAATATATCGCGATAACGAATCGGAATATCGGAAATGTCTGAAAATGATAGATGCTGTGAATCAGAATCGGTATGATCAGGAAATAAACTATTAGACCGCCTAAATTCAACTCTTTACATACATTTTCCTGACCTATTTATTGGATTAAAAAAAAGAATCATTATATTTGCGATATTAGATTCTTAATCAAACAAGAATCCAATGACGCTTTAAATGATCCATATAAGCCGTGAGGTTCATACGGTCACTCAAGCCCCCGACTGGGGGCTTGTTTTTTATGGAGAAACCTGTTATTTTTGTATTTGGAGTAAAGAGAGTATTCCTTTCAAACAATCTTCATCAGGTATGCTTGATATTCCAGGCCCTCTGTCTATCGGAGGGCTTTCTTGTTAATCCCTACTTTAATAAAAAGATGTGCTATAAAAAACAGAACCTATGACTGACCCGGATGATGACAAGACTTACCTGATATTAAAGGAAAAAGCCGGGTTTCTCTAGGAACACCCCGGCGCTCTATCATTGGAATGCGCTAACCCGGGCCCTAAGCCCATTGGGCACGTTTACCTCCACTGACTTATTGCAAAAATAAGCATTTTTGTTTAAAATAACAAGAAACATGTTCGATAAATTCTTCCTTTTTATATAAAAAGGAAGAAATACTCTACAGATAATAAAAGCCCCGATGCTCACGCACCAGGACCTTTCACGATGAATCAACATTTTGAACACGAGAGAAATAAAACCGTACTGTTTTATTTCTTCGCTGCCGCCAACGATAGCTTTCTGAACTGTTTCAGCAGCGGCTCTATTTCAAGCGAGGCACAGCGGGCGCGCTGGCCTGCAGCCTTGTTTCCTTTATCAGATTGCAGCATGGCATCCTTTTGGAATGCCTCCATCTTCATCTGGAGTTGTGCGAGTAATTCATTCATAATCTTTGCGTTTAGAGGTTACACTATCTAATAGATACTTATCACGGGTCTGAACTTATGCGCCTGGTCCTTCGGGGTTTCCTGAATGGTTCCTGACTGCATCGAGAAGAGCCAGGCCTTGCTGTCCTTTTGCCCCTCCACTTCGGTGGAAGTCCACAGCCAGCAGTCACCGGGCTGCAGACTGAGAGGTAAACCACCTACCGCTTCAATCCGTTGGTTGACCAACGCAATTTGCTGATAGAGGTAAGTGAGTTGCTTTACCGAAGGGATGTAGGCGGACTGACCGTAGCGCCACATATCGAAGACATAAACGGCTAAGGGAGATTTCACTTCCTCGTGGCGGTACATGGCATGGGTGTTCTCATTGCCGTCTTCCTTCTCCAAGGAAGCCGAAGTTTCCTGTTCGACACTCAGACTATCGGCAAAGGCTGCCGATGCGACTTCCCGGATGGAAACGGCATAACCCAAAGCTTTGATCTCCGGATTCCGGTTCACATGATAGACAATGGCCACCGGTTCCTTTTGGGAGGAACTGAACTTTTCTTTGGACAGTACACTGCCATCCGAACAGACTACATCACCGACTTGAAGGGAAGAAGCAATGGACTTGTCTCCTTCATGGTCACAATCTTCGCAGGAGGTGAATAGCATGGCTCCTCCTGTGAGTGTAGTGTACAGTAAATATTTCAATTTTCTCAGTTTCATAGCAGCGGTATTTCAAATGATTTGACTACAATTTCTGCCTCCTTATCGAGGATGAACCAGTATTCCGAGTGGTAAGGCTTTCCTTTTAAGGTCTTGGCTTCAAAATCTATCTTGACCTTCCATCCGTTGAAAGGCTTCGCGACCTTTTCTTTTCCTGCTTTCGCTTCTTCCATTTCTCCATAAGCAATCAAAGCCCGGAGGGTGGTCATGGCATCCAGCTGACGGGTGACCTGATCACTCATTGCGGTATCGTCCTTGTCGAGGTTCTGGAAGTAGTCCGTTTCCTCCATCAACTTGTGGCCGTACTGCATCAAGTGCATGGAAAGGGCAGCCTTTTCATGTTGATTGACATATTCCTTGCCGAATACCGAATCTGCCTTGCTGATTCCCTTGATTTGGATGGACTCCGGATTATCAACGGTTGCTTTCAAGGCTCTCTCTGCGATTTCCACCGCCCGTTTCTCGGGTCGGCCGGAACAGCTGGCGAAGTAAAACAGTCCGCCCCAAAAACTGACGGCGGTTACCAGCATGATAATCATTTTCATTCCCGGTTTCATATCTTTACAATTTGGAGTTTATCGGGAGAAAGACCGAGACGCTTGCGGTAGATGGTGCCATCGTCGCGGTACATTTCCAGTTCGTTGGAGGTGATTTCTTTTTCACAGATTTCCTTGGCTTCTGTCAGACTCAGCTGGTGGCCACCGATGTTGCGCCAGATGGCAAAGTTGCACGGCGCCTGCTGGTTGCTGTAATTGGAGCAGTTGAAAGCGCGTGTACCCACTCGAATATCGCCGCCACAATGCGGGCATTTGCCGATGACAGACTGCATGTTGATGGCACCGTTGTCGGCCAGTTCCAGCACGGAAGGGAAGGCTTTTCCCTCCTTGGAGGCAAAGCCGTCCAACAGGATGAAGCGGTGCTCCAACAGTTCAGCGATTTCCTCGTCACTCATCTTGCGGTTGCCGATAATTCCGTTGATATTCAGCAGACAGGTAGGCTGTTCGGCGATGTTGTTCTCACAGCGGTAGCCCTTGCAGGTCTTTACCACGTTGCCGCCACACAAGGGACAGCGACCGATTATTTTCTTTTCCATACGCTTTTGTTTTTGGATGATTTGTTTACTATATGATTCTGTTACTTATTGCTTTGATTACTTTCCTATTTCCTTACTTGATTACTATGTGATTAGTAAATTAGTTTACTTGTTTACCTATTTACCATTTCAGGCTGTATCCCTGGTTCCAGTCGGAGATGATACCGCCGATGATGTTCTTGCCGGACATCACATTGGCCCATCCTTCGGGATCGAGCGAGAACCAGAGGTCGTTCCATGAGAGTGTGCGTACCTGCCAGGCCAGAATAAACAGGTCGGTATTGATGGCTTCCAAACGGCTTACCACCTCATTGGCGATGTAGTAGCGTTCAGAAGCGTTCAGCAGGTTCACCTTGTGCTTCTCGTTCTTGCCATCATCTCCTGTCACGTCATACCTGCCCGAAGTCACCAACTGTTTCATGAAGGGAAAGAGTGCCGTCATCTGAGTGGCAGCATCCGTCAGTTCATCCGATACCATGGCCGCAATGACGGTTCCTTTCAGATTGCCGCCCACCGATTTGAGGAGCAGGCTGCAGTTCTGCGGGATTTCCTTGGCCACCAGTTCCCCGGCACGCTTAATCTGGTAGAGGTTCTGCATGGCGCCCTGCGCATTCGAAAGGTAGTCCAGCATCTTGTCTTCCACCTGGTGAATCCGCTCCAGTGAAGCGGTTACGGCCACTTCCGCCGCAATGATTTTCTCCTGCGTCTTCTTGCGGTCCTTGTGGATCTTCTTCAAGGCTGCGGTCTGACCCAGTACGGCAGAAGTCAGCGCCGGGTCGGTCTGTTGGGCATATACTGAGCCGGTTCCTGCCAGCACTCCAAAGGCTGCGGCAAGCAGTATGCGGTTCCATCGTCTTGCATTCATACGTTTATAATTTAGGGCCTGCATTTCTGCGTTCGGCCAGGTTATTCTTTCTATCCTCCTGCGAAAGCGAGGGTTTTATATCTATGGGCTTGTTGAGCAGACAATCATTCCAGTCCTTGAATGCCTTGGGTGGCAACCATTGCCCCATCGTGTAGCGGATGCTGAGTTGTTCGCTCAATTGCTCCAGAAAGGAACGGCCTTGCACGAGGTCAAAGGTCTTTCCCTTGGCTTCTATACGGATAACATCCTCGACTTTATTGATTCTCATCGGAATGTCCTCCAATAGTGACAGCATACGCAACCCGTAGATGCGACCGGGCAAGTCATTGTCGAAACAATCAAACGGACGGGCATTCGGGAAGCGTTTCATGACTCCTTGAACCTGACCATCGGAGAATGTACCACCCAAAGAGACCAAAGCCGTATCGTTTTTCAACAGACTCTGATTCTGTTGGTAGAAAGCCATAGCATCAAAGGCTGACTCACAGAAGAACACGTTCTTGACTGCCTGCTGATTCCCGCCGGAGAGGTCGGCCACCCATGCGGAAGAGGAAGAATCACTTCCGGCCGCTTTGGATTTGTAACCGCCGTACCCTCGCATTTCGTAGCCCCGGACCTGATCGTTCTCTCCGTTGGTATAAGGGAAGCCGATGTTGTAGCCGTCAAAGTTCTCGTTCTTCCTGTCGCGGATGAGCCGGATGAACGGAGCAAAGGTGCGTACCGTTTCATCGGACAATCCCCTTTGTTGGAAGATGGCCGGAATCTTGTCGGGATTTATCGGCTTCACCTCATACCTGGAGCTGTCGAAGGTGGCATGATACCTGGCTGACTGTACATACTCCCGGTCCTCGCGGTATTCGGGTTCGGGCATGTTGGCAAAGCGGGACAGCACCTTGGCTATCTTCTGCCATTCATCCTTGCCCGACACATTGAAGGCATTCAGGTTCTCCCGGATGAGTGTGACCACATCCCCCTTGGAACCGTCACGGCGGAAGAACCGCTGGGAAGCCTTGTCCTGAGGGTGGCAGATTACGAGCGCATCCCGCTTTTCCTTGCCGTCACCCAACACCAGCTCCATGTAGCGGCCCACACCGGCCTTGCGGTCCAGGCGGTAGCCGAGCGCATAGGCTACATCGTCGATGCCAACCTTGGCTTTGAGATCCTTGAAGTTCACTTTGTAGTCAGTCATGGTTCATGGATTTGAAGATTCTACATGGTATCAGATGCTTAACTTGACACCCACGGTCTGCGTGCGTTTGAGGTTGGCTATCTCAGGTTCGAAGGTCTTGTGCGCCGTCATGTTCAGGAAGGCAGCCTTGTCCTTGTAGTCCGTCAGCTGGAAGTAGGTCTTGGCTGTATCTTTCGACACCTTCTTCAAACCCAGTTCCACACCGTCGTAGGAGGCACGGATAGCGTAGTCGCCATTCCTTGTCTTCACGATGGCCGCATTCTTGAACGGAACCTCTTCGCCTTCGCCCAACGGGGCAAACGGGTCGTTCTTCGTCAGGTAGGGCTGTTCGTTGAGAGCCAGCCGCTGCTTGTCCACCTGGTCCAGAATCAGGTCCGAAGCCTTGTTCACGTCCGCCATGACGGAAACGATGAACTTCGGTTCCTGCTTCAGCACCCCAATCCAGGAATCCAGATAGGCTGCGGAGTTGTCCGTCACTTTCGAGTCAAAACCCATCGAGTGGCTGATCATGGCAGCCGTCAGTTCTGCCACCAGTTCCTCCTTGGCGTATTTCGGGTCTCCGAAGCGTCCGCCCATCTCACGGTTGAGCCGTTCAGGGGTCATGGTGGAGTGTGACATCTCATGCAGCATGGTGGAGTAGAACTCCATGCCGCCCCGATAGACTTCCTCGGGGGTATTGCCGATGTTGAACTGCTCCTTCATGGGCAGCACCACGATGTCTTTAGCTGGTGAATAAAAAGCTCCGTCCACCCGTTTGTCCGCCTGTATGGGGCAGAGCCAGCCTTGCGTCTCGATCATCCGGTCGAGAGCAGCATGGACATACATACCTTCCTTATCCCGAAGCTCGGGCACCTTGAACTTCTCCATGAGTTTCTGCACCCGTTCGGGCTGCACCTCTGCCAGGTTGGTCTGGTCGATGTTATATACAGGGAAAGCCTTGAAGAAGGGAATGACATCCATGCCTTTCTTCTCCTCCTTGCTCATGGCCTTATACTCATCCGAACTGACCTTATGGCCGTTCTTGTCCTTGACCAGCACGTCCCAATAGACCACGGGGAAGGCTTTTTCACCTTTCAGTACATGGGCTTTCAGGTTGTGCGCCTGCTTGAAGGTGAGGTACACCGGTAACTGGTAGCCCTGGGCTGCAGTCTGCAGCTGGAGAAAGAAGGAGTTGGAACCCGAGTAGTTGCGGCCTCCCACGTTCTGCGGGAGACCTGCAAATCCGGATGCACCGCCAATCCAGCCTTTCTTCCAGTCGGAAGCCTTCATCTGCTCCATGCGGGCTATCATCATTTCGGCAAAGCGGTCGATGGCTACCTGCCCGGCATTGCCGGATGTGTTAGTTCCATACGCCATAGCTTTCGTCATCCATTACCTGACGGTCCATCTGGTCAATGTCCGTCTGTTCGACATAAAACTCTGCGGATTCATCCGAAGGATCCGTGCCGTGGGTCTGGCACCACTCCATATAGTCCTTTGCATTATCGCCGTCCATCACAAAGCGGAGGAAGCCGATCTTACCTGCCTGAAGGAGTTCCACCAACTCCTCGTGTGTCTTTTTAGCTGTCATATCTTTTCGTCTTTTATTGTTTCTTGAATATTCGTTTGTTTCTTTTGATTGTGTTACATTTTCATAGAGGCCGACTTCTCCAGTTTGTTGGTCACGGCTGAAAGCATCCCGGTAATTTCCGCATTGAGGTACTTGGCTGCAATCTGTTCCCGGGTGGCAGTCTTTGCCTTGAAGAGTGAGTAGCCGTCATCGAAGGAGAGTTCATGCTTGCTGGTCTTGCCCTTTTCACCCAAGTCCATCGACACCTTCCATTTGTTGTCGGAGTGGTCCTTGGCCACACGAACACCTTTGGGGTCCACTCCTTCGGGAAGCTGGTACTTCTCGTAGGCAGACTGCAGGTGCAGGCGTTCCCCGAAGTTCTTTTCTACCAGCTGGGCAGGAGTCGTCACGCGGTCGAAGTAGGCATTCAGGTCCTCACGGGAAGCCACTGCCGACATCTTGGTGTCGCCCATCTGCACATAGAACTTATACTTGCCGTAGTCCGGTCGCTGTTCGTCCTTTTCCTTGTACACATTGAACTTGTCAATGGTAATGGCTCCGTCCGGACCGGACAACTGCTTCGGCATTTGGAACGCTTCTTCCGAGACCTTCGGCATCAGCTTAGTCGGATAATACTTCTCCATCAACAGCGGCACTGTCATTTCCTTCTTCTGGTAAGCGGCCAAATCCGCTGCGTCCATTTTCTGCGGTTTCAGCTGTACGCCGTCCATCTTGGCGGTAAAGTACCAGTCCGCCGGATTGGTAGTGCTCTGGAAGGCATGGCCGTGGCTGACTTTCTCGCCGTTGGCGGTAATCATCTGCGGTTCACGTGGCTTGCGTTCCTGCTTGGCTTCGGTCTGTTGTTCACTTTTGACTTCGGCTTTGGCTTCCGTCTTCTTTTCCTTGGTAGGTTTTTCCTCTGCAGCCGTCTTGACTGTCTTGGTTGGCTCTTCCTGCACAGCCTGTTCTTTCTTCTTTTTCGCCATAGTTTCCTGATTGAGGTTGTTTTCTTTTTTTATTTTATCCTGGCTTTTCAATTCTTCCCCGACCTTCTCCTTGGGTTTCTTCATCAGTTTCGGCTGGTCTATCGCCTCGCATATGGCGACCCGCTGACCCGAGCGAATCAGCTTGGGCAGATGCTTGTCCAGTTCATGACGGGGAAAGGTCAGGAGTTTGATGGGGTCTTTCTCTAAAGGAGGAATCTTGTCTGATACCTTCAGCGCCAATATCACCGATGCCTTGAGCGCATCTTCCTTGTACATTTCATAGAAATCTCCTTTACGGAAAAGCAGCACCGCATCGGGATGTTTCTTCTTCAATTCGTTGAACTGCCGGACAAAACCGACATCCTTCTCTGCATTCTTCTTGACCATAGGGAAAAGGATTTAGAGTTTGAGACCTTTGGATTGTTCAGCTTTCGGAGCATGGAGTTTCAAGGCTCTTTCCTGTGACTGTTTGTCCACCACCTGCTGGTATTCCCAGCGGTTCTTGTCCGTCATCACCAGTCCCAGAAACTCGGGATGCTGCTCGTCATAGCGGAGTTTCTGCTGTCGTTCCCACTCTTTCATGTCGCCCTGGATGACCTTGAAACCTTGCGGTTCTTTCAAATCCACACCAACAGATACTTTTTCACCACCCACATTCAGTTCAATGGGTTTTCCCTCGCGTACCTGCTGCTTCTGCTGCATGCCCAGTTCGATGTCGTTGACTTTCTCCATGTCCTTGAGTTTCTGTTCTAGTTGAACATCCGTGACACGGCGATGGATAATGGATTTGGTTTCGGGATCGAGTTGCAGGTATTGTTGGGTCTTTTCGCCGTTGACTTCCACGGCTTTCTGGATGACTTCACCTTTACCCAACCGCTCCGCTTCTTGGTCAGACAATCGCAACACTTGGTTGCGTTCCTTTTCCAGTACGGCACGGACGGGATAAGCCATGAGCGCCGGATTGCCTTGCTGGTCTGTAGTCAGCTGAAGTTTGAGGGGAAGCGTGATGATGTCTCCGTTCCGGGCACTGATGGACACCTGCATGAGCGGGGTGACCTCTCCGGATGCCAGTTTCTCCTTCACTTCCTGAGGGAGACTGTCGGCCTTTTCCCGGTCAATGCCCAATGCCGCCAACTTCTCGTAGGGCAGCCTTTCAGAATGATTGATGTTGTGCATTTTCGTATTGTTTAAGTAAAACGATATATTTGCGGTCGGAACCGCCTTGAACACCCGCAAAAGTATTGTCAACCCTATCATTGAAAAGAAATGCACAACATCATTCTGACCGCCGTGCTGTTGATTCTTGGTTCCGCTTCAGCATCGGCACAGTTCTATACGATTACCAAAGAGAAGGAAATCCGTCCGGAAAAGAAGCAAAAAGTGGCTCCTGACACCCTGCGGAGGGGTTTTGCCGCTTTTGAATCTTGCAAAAGAGCAGAAAACGACAGTATAGAGGCAACATCACCCACAAAGGGCTGTAAGGGACAAAGTGACCAAAAAAGTTACAATAAAACGTCCCCAAAAATGGAGCCAACAAAAGAAGTCTGGACAAAATCTAAAACGCTGCCTGCACTCACTATTCCCAATCTCTATCAGGAAATCATCCGCAACGGCATCCGGCATCCAAAGATTGTACTGGCACAGGCCATCCTCGAAACGGGGTGGTTCCGCTCACCGCTCTGCCGAAACCGACATAACCTGTTTGGCCTTACCAATCCCAAAACCGGTAAGTACTATGAGTTCAACCACTGGACGGAAAGTGTCCAGGCTTACTATACCAAGGTGCAGTACAAGTACAAGGGAGGAAATTACCTATTGTGGCTGCATAAGATTGGCTATGCGGAAGATCCGAGGTATGTTTGCTCTGTCATTCGCATTTTAAGAGATTATTTATAGGGATTAATTGAAATAAAATCTAGTTCTAGATAAAAAAAACTATCTTTGCAATTACAGGAAAATAAACTATTAAATACTGATTCTTAAATAAAATGAGTAAAATAGGGCTATGCACAATATCTGAATTGAGTGTGGAAAAATTCGATTCTTCCCATACTGAAATCAGAAAGTTTGAAATACCTTCGTACCAACGAGGATATCGCTGGACTGATATACAGGTAAACGCATTGCTGAACGATGTGTATAACTTTCATGAGTCTAGAACCGATGCGCAGGCAAAATATTGCTTGCAGCCTATCGTCGTGACACGCGCGGTCGATGGCGTGAATTGGGAAGTGATTGATGGTCAGCAACGACTGACCACTTTATGGTTGATCTTGAATTATCTAAACGAAGAAGATATTTTCAACCTTTCTTTTGAAAGCCGTAAAGATATTACCAAGTTTATGAATGAATTGGTTAGCATCCAAGAATACCATCACGACACACCGGAGCTTCATTTCTTATCAGAAGCCTATCACTGCATCGATGCTTGGTTTAAAAAGCAAAAAGAAACTGTCCGGGGGATAAAACGTCTCATGGGCAACACGCTCATCAATGAGGTCAATATAATATGGTATGACATTGAGTCCTCTGACCGAAAAAGGAATATTACCGTATTCAACAACCTAAACGATGGGAAAATACCCTTGACCGATGCCGAACTCGTAAAGGCACTCATCCTAAGTAAACTTAAAGGGAAATACGAGGGACGCGAACTGGAAATGCGTAAAGCCGAAATAATGGCTTCGTGGTGTAAAATGGAAAGCGAGCTACGCCGCCCAGACAAATGGAACTTTCTTGTTGGAGCAGACAAGAAGGATTATTCCTCACGTATCGAACTCCTTTTCGACCTGATAGCTGAAAACCTTACAGACAAGGACAATTACACCACGTTTCTGTGGTTTGAAAGACAAATAGCCGAGAATAAAGGAAAGGACGACCATATTCGTTTGGAAGCTGAAAACGCAGAGAGCATCTGGAAACTGATAGAGAACGCTTTCGCCATTGTCAACTCATGGTTCTGCGAGTCAGACGCTACCGCACAACCCGTTATTTATCATTATGTAGGCTATCTGCTTGCACGCAACCACAAGAAGATAGACGAACTCTTTAGAAAAGCATCTACTATGGGCAAGAAAGAGTTTACCGACTATCTGAAGAGAGCGATTAAAGAAACTATTCCAGCCGGAGACATGCTAGACAAATTAAGCTATGAGAAAAATGCCAGCGATGTACAGAATGTATTACTTCTTTTCAACGTACTAACCTGTTTGGAAATAGCCAAAGGACCATATAACCGCTTCCCGTTCGACCGCTATCGGGAAATAATGCTTGAGAAAGGAAACAGTTGGAGTCTTGAACATGTACACGCACAGAACTCCGACGACCCTATCAAAAATGAAGAAGCTGCAAGAAGTTGGATCAATGACGTTTTACTTGCCTTGAAAGGAGTAGATACCATCTACATAGATATCGATGAAGAACAAGCAGAAGCACAATCTATAACACAGATTATGGAAGAACTCAGTGCAATGTCTGAATCCTCCAATATAGACATGGAGAAATTCAATGGCTTGCGCATGAACCTGCAAGACATCTTCAACAGTAAATCCATACACGATTTGTGCAACCTTGCCTTGATTTCAAAGAAAGACAATTCTGCTCTGAATAAATCAATTTTCCCCGTAAAAAGAGCTAAAATCATTGCGCTTGAAAAAGCAGGGAAGTTCATTCCCCCTTGTACGAAAAATGTATTTTTGAAATTCTATAGTCATTCCGCTAACCAGCCTTACTACTGGAGCATAGAAGACCAAGCAAACTACTTCAATGAATTGGAACGTGTCATCAAACAATTCTTAGCATAACCATGAGTACCAATTTTAATACTACCGACAATAAATATACATTCTGGAATCTGTTGAATCAGTTTACCAAAGTTGAAATTCCCATCATACAACGTGACTATGCACAAGGTAGGCCATCAGAGGCTAAAATTAGAGGCAAGTTCATTAATCATCTTGCAGATGCCTTGAAGCATAGAAACCCCATAGAATTAGATTTTGTATACGGCATGATTTCTGAAAACGAACGGACTTTGCAATCTCTGTTCATTCCCATTGACGGCCAGCAGCGGCTGACCACACTTTTCCTTCTGCATTGGTATGCTGCATGGAAAGAAGATCTACTTAACGATGCAAAAGACACATTGCTCCGTTTCACCTACGAAACACGCCCTTCTGCACATTCCTTTTTGAATCTTATATGTAAAGAGACCATCCCTCAAACAATCACTACCTTTAGAGAATATTTCATCAATGAGGCAAGATGGTTTGACAACGCATGGATGCTTGACCCCTCGGTAGAAGCGTTCGTTGTTATGCTTGACTGCATACACGATAATGAAACTATCAACTCCACAAGCCATCTTTTTAAAACACTGACCACCACGGATGTCATTTCATTCTATTTCCTCCCACTCAGAGAATTCGGATTAAACGAAGAAATATATACCCGTATGAATGCACGTGGCAAACAACTTACCCCTTTTGAAAAGTTCAAATCAAAACTTTTTTCCGCTATCGAAAAGAATGAAATTTTGAAAAAGGAAATAGAGGAAAAGATTGAATATAACTGGGTTGACTATTTGTGGCCATATCGCGAGAAAGATGTTTTTACCATCGATAAGTATTTCATGAATCTGCTACGCTTCATCGTTCTAATTACATTCTACGAACGGAATCTAGGCGAAAAGCGTAAAAAGGCAGAAATAGACTTAAACGACGAAGACCAGCTTGTAAGTGTATTCGATGATGCTGATTCTGTTAAATTCATGATTAATGCATTAGACCTGATTCCGCGTTTACGCGAATCCGCCGGCAATATTGAATTATACCCATGGGAAAACTATTCGGTTAGAACTATGGGAGATATTTTAGAAGACGTCATAGTCAACAATGCACACGATGAAGCTACCAACATACTTCTTCTCTATGCCGCAATGCAATATATGATTAAGTACAAAGAAGATTTCGGCATCAAAGATTATCTGACAGTTGTTCGCAACATGGTGTATAATACCAAAGACAAGAGTCAGCGCGAATGGCCAAGACTGCTTCCGGCGCTGAAAGCTCTGACATCAGACAACATCTACGACCTGTTGCTGAAGCCCGACTTGCGAATAGAAGTTATTTATTCAGAACAGCGTAAGGAAGAAATCCGAAAAGCTGGACTTATTTCAAAGAACTCTTGCTTCAAGTCTTTGTTACAGAAGATTGAGAATGATACATATTTTAAGGGAAACATAAATGCCTTGCTTGATGGTGCCTGTATCAAAGGAGAAGTCGATTACGATACACTTGAAAAGTTATATGAAGCTTACAAATTGATAGCTCAAGATGATTTCTACGAAGTCTGGGGCGATTTGCTAGCAACTAAAGTATATACACAATCTGAATGGCGTGTATGGTTTGATGATAATTATGAGAAAAATCCAGATGTCATCCAGTTGGCTAAGGACGTGATGAATCATGGCTACAATATTGAAAAAGTTCTGTTGTGCAGAGAACAAAAATTCATTACTAAGATGCAAACTGAATATGGGGATTTGTCTGAAGTTAACCAACCGAAACAACAACTTTACTTATTGTATATTCTATCACGGAGAATATTAAAATACAATATCTGGGACTTCTTTACCAATGACTGCTATAGGTTTGGCTGGCTTAAAATAGACAAATCCGGTTTCAGTTCTCCGTTTAAGTGCCTGAATGACAACTATAGAATGGTCTATCAATGTTATAACAGCTATTTCCAGTATAACAGAGGACTTTTAGATAACAGAACACCTAAAGTTCTTAAAGCCAATGGTGCAGGGAAAAAACCTTTTGAAAAACTAATCAATTTTGCCAAAGGAGAGATTTGAGACCGTTGTTGTATTATAATGTACTCTTACCCTTGTTTGTAAAATAAGAATAATACCATTGCTTCACCAAATGTGAAGCAATGGCGCTATTCTTTTCTTTTGCAATAGTCTACAAGAAAATAGACGCTATTATCATAACTGCTAGACACAGTCCCTATCATTAGAAGCAATATTATAATAGCAAATGGTTCTTTTTCAATACTAAACTGTATCAATAACAAACCTATAAAGTAAATATTCATTAAGAGATTTTTGCTAATGAATACCTTACTACAAAAATAGCCAAGAGATGCAGCGGATAGAAAGCATAAAACCCATACTTTGCCACCTTGCCATGAATAAACCCTCTTGTCCCATCATAACAGACAATCACCCCACAAGCAAGTAGAGCACCGATTATTCCATAGTGCATCATCAGCGGAAAGGCACAGAACAGCTGCGCCTTTCTACCGGAGGGAAAAGAAGGTTTGCTAATGTTTCCCAACAGGTAGAACACCACCATCATCAGAATCCCCCGCCACTCATAGTCCACACCCAACCAGGAAGCGAAATAAGCGATAGAAAGGATGACAGTCCCATAAAGGATGCCATCCTTTTTTAATGTTTCAAAAGCAGCCAGTGCCATTACTCCCAGTGCCAGGGTAAAGAGTACGTTGTGCGTCCCGTCTGCACCATTCAGCAAGTACCACGGCAATTCACTGATTACGGCAAATCCCAACAGCTGCAGGAAGTACTTCATCCGGTTTCGGGTATGCCGGAAGCCCTCTGCAATGAGAATGGCAAACACGGGAAAAGCGATGCGACCGAAGCAGCGCATGACCTCATAAAGAAGTGTTTCGTGCTCCATCAAGTAGTAGGCACTGTGGTCTGCCACCATCGAAAGGACGGCAATGACCTTCAGTGCGCTACCACTCAATCGAATTGAAGTATTGGTGGAATGAAGCATCTTAATATATCTGTATAACAAGGTTCTACATTTATCTGTAAAGGTACTGCTTCAAGGTGGTTATGCCATACCCAGCAGTTCCTTGACCATTTTCTCCACCTCATCGTTCACCCGTTTGAAGTTGCGGTTCAGCATGATTTCCTTCTCGCGGTCGTTCTTGAACTCATAGATTTTCGGCAGCGGCACATAGTGGTCCTCTTCGTCCTTAATCTTCTTCATGTCGAAGTGCGTCTTGCAGAAGTACTTCGTGGTCTTGAACTCCTCCGACTGCTCGATGTCGAAATGGTTCAGCATCCGTTCGTCCGTAGCCGTGAAGTCACGGGCAGCCTGACCCGCCAGCCAACCGGTCGCCATGTCTGCAATCTTGGCGGCAGGCACCAGATAGTCCATCTTCTCGGAGATGGTGGTCGATACCTTGTTGTCGTTGATGGAAATGGACCGGGAAGTCTGCTTCGCCTTGCCGAACACATCATTCTGCGCCCATTCCAAGGTTTCCTTGTTACGGGCAGCCCCCATGAAGATGTTACCGCAGGTCGTGATAATCTTCTGCATCCCCACCTTGCCGTAGTCCGCCTCCAGCTGGGGCAACTCCTGAAAACCCAGGGTCACCGCCACCTTGTTGGAGCGAGCCGTACCAATCAAGCGGTCTATCTTGTGGAAGTAGAGCGTGGGCAACTCATCCACAATGATGCTCACCGGAATATTGCCTTTTGAGTTTACACGGGTAATGAGTCGGTTCAGCACCAGTGCATTCAATGAACCGATGACCTGTTCCTTCTCCGGGTCGTTGGCAATCACCAGGTAGCTCGGATTTGCCTTGTCCGAAATCTTCAAATCGAAATCATCCCCCGTAAACACCCAATAAGCTTCCGGAGATACCAGTCGGGCAGCATTGACACGCAGCGTACCCACCATACCTTCCAGCTGGTCGTTTGCCTTGTTGTCATAGGCACTCTTGAAGGGAGCCATGAGGGAAGCAATCTTGTCGTCCTGCATCAGAATGTTGAATACCTGGTCGTAGGGTCTTCCAAGGAAAGAGAGAACATGCGGCATATCCGAATACTCCCCGGTGATGGTGTCCGGTTCTACCTCCTTGCCATTTTCATCCTCATACCAGCACCGCTCAATCTTCACCAGTTTCCCTGTCCGGTCTTTGTAGGAGAAACCATTCAAATCCACGAACATTCGGTCTTCATCCGTTGACACATCGTTGCCCTTCTCATCCACGAAGTCCAGGATGACATTGTTCTTGGCGTCGATTGCCTGGTAATCGTCCCAGTTGCGTATCACCAGCTCGAATTTATTTCCCTCCGGTAACTCTTCCTTGGAGTTAGTCTGCTCGTTGGACTTTGTCTGTTCCTCGGATTCGGATTGTTGCTGTGATTCAGTCTGCTCCTTGGAAGCATCCACAGACTGCTGTTCTTGTGATTGACCAGCTATAGTTTCTTCCTTGGGTACTTCCGCTTCTTTCGCCAACGAAATATAGCGTTTCAGTTTCTTGCCATTCTTGAATCCGACCGGATGAAAGTTGACAAAGAAGTAGATGATGGCCGCCAGAAAGTTCTCGGCCGAGTTGGTAAAGAACGCTTCCGAACCGCCTTTCTTTTCACCGCCTCCCTTGTTCAGGGAAGCCAGCAAAGTAGCAGCAGTTTCCGAAGCTGCAGCCAAGTCCGGAATATACTTCCGCTGAATCGGATTGATACGGTCCGAATACTCCACATCCGTGAAATTGATGGTACGAAAACCACAGTTCTGCGGCAGTCTGCCAGCCTTTCGGTTCTTGCAATACTGATAGAATAGCGTTTTGGCGAGCGTCGGGTACTTGAAGTCATATACCATCATAGAGAACCCCTTGGCTGCGTGCTGACGGATGAACGGATCAATGATGCCGAAGGACTTACCCGAACCCGGTGTACCCAGTACAATCGTCCCACGGAAAGGATTGATAATGTTAATCCAGCCCTTGTGCATCTTCTGCTTCCAGTAGTAAATCATCGGGATGTTCACCGAATAGTCATTTGCTACCAAATCTTCCGACTGCTGGAACGATTCATTCTCGAAGTTGAAGCGGTCTTCACCCACCTTGTAGTTGTAATACTTGGCAATGCCGTCCAGTCCCTGATGCACCAGCATGGTACCTACCACTGAACAGAGGGCATAGAGGATGCGGTTGGCCGGGAAGCCGAACCAGCTCATGCCGATATTCATGCCGTGAAAGATAAAGCACATGCCGACCAACGTCAATCCGGCCAGCACCGGATAGATGACCATCGTCTTGACATTGAACTTCAGCGCCTTCTTTGCCTTGGTTCCGATACAGACTACACAAATACAGATGAGTTCTGCCACCTTGCAGCCCGACACGGAATTGAACAACTTGAATCGGGCCAGAATATCCAATATAAACTGCGTGACACGGTTATCCGCCGTAATGGGAAGATTCATCACAATCTCGATGATGAGAAATATATAGATGCAACTGCGGAAGTAGTTGTACATCTGTTGCTGTTCCCGGGTTTCTTCGAATGCCATAAGCCATCAGATCGAGTGAAAACTAAAAAGGAATCTTTACACCCAGTAAGAGTCCGTTACGAAAGGTATCTCCATGCAGGAAGTTGACGTTGTTCTTCTGAATCAGCGAGAACTCCCAGCCGTTCTGAAAGACATAGCTGTATTCAAAGCCGGCTTCCACACCGAGAAAGAATTTCTTCTGAGTGGCTCCGAACTGAGGACCGAAACGGAAGCGCAACATGCCGTTCTTGTAGCGTGCCAGTCGCTGCTTATGGACCAATCCGCCATCCCAGTAGTAACCCTTCCAGAACCGGCAGCAGGTGGGTTTCTGCCAATGATTCCCCACTTCGCCGTAGATTTCCACGGCATTGCCATAGCTCAAGGGATGCTCGTAACCTATCATCGCATTCAAGGTGTTCGGGAACAGGAAACCGGCATTCAGCGCGAGTTTCTTGTCCTGTGCGGATGCCGAAAGGACGGCAAATGCACATACTAAAACAAATAATATTTTCTTCATAACTTAGCGGTAAATATAGTAATACGGATAACAAGAGGAATTCTTCAGAATGTCCGAATCAAAGCCATCGGCATTGAGGATGTCTTCGTATTCAATAGTGAGCGCAATGACACGGCCACTGATTTGGTTCTCTGAGATTTCCAGACGGAGCACCTTCTCGTCGGGGAAGGTCAGCTTCTCAATCACCAGCACATTGCGGTAATTCTTCTTGAACTTCTTGACCGGATTCAACGAATAAACCGGTGTCAGTTCAATGGTCTGCGAGTTGGTGGCTTTGGTTTCTTTCTTGTCCGTCAGCTTCACGCGAAGTTCCTCAATGACGTAGGCTATCTTCGTCTTGTTCTGTAAGGAATAATCAATAAAAAAGTAGTCGCCGATGGTATAGATGTTATTGACGATGGCTTTCATGCCGTGGGCGTTAGACACTACCTGGTTGTACTTGCGCTTGCTGCCATACACCGCCCACGCATAGCGGACCATTTCGGCCTTGGGCATCGATACCTCGGGGTTGATATAGGACTGGGTATCGCTGTAAGCTACCTCAAAGATGGAGGCTGCCATGCTGGGATAATGGGTATAAACCACATCATACTGAGCGATATGACGCTCTCCAATTAGGGTAATGGTGCCCAAGAGTTCATTCTCACTGAACGCTGTTTTTACAGAATCTTGTTCCAGATAAGGCTTGATGCGTACCATGTTGTCGGCACACTGGTTGCCCATAATCTTGGTTGTAGAGATGTCCACCAGCTTGATGTTTTCGGGCATGACGATGTGGGTGGTGACCTCACTGTTCACGTAGATTTTCTCCTTGGCTGCAGCCTGTACGACAAAACCGAGAAGACCGAAGAAAAGTAAAAATAATTTCGTTTTCATATGGTGTAATATTTATGATTTACTGATTGGTTGAATTGCTTACTTTGTTATTTGTAATCTTGCTTACTCTATTACTTGTAACCTTACTTACTTTGTGATTAGTAAGATAGTTTACCTATTTTCATTCTTGACCTTTTACCTTGCTTCCTCCGAGTTAATCAGATACACAATCGTGTTGTACTTGATTTTCGCCTTGTTCTTACGGATATTGGATGAAATAGCTGAAGAAGCTGAGTTATAGACATTTTGCAAGGCCTGCAGTGCCAGGGCTTCACCCGAGATACCGGAGCCATAGCCATCTTCCGATTCAAAACTGATGTTCTGCTGCACGGCACTGGAGCTGGCATCCTTCACGAACTCACGGAAAGAACTTTCCGGTACATAGAACCCTTCCATGCCGTCATTATCGAACACTGAAAGCTTCACGTTGATGAACTTATCACCGACCAGAATGCTGGTAATGGTAGCCTTCACACGCTGCTGTCCAAAGCCTGTCACTGTCCCATACAGATAGGTGCCTTTCTTCAACTTGGTATTGCTGACAGTAATGTCATCCAAAAGTTTGAAACGTAAACGAGTACCCTCCTTTGCCTTGGTGGTCTGGTCAATCATGGCGCGAATGAGTTTGGCTTCAGCTACATCATCGGGTGAAGTTACCGTGTGGAACTTCTCCGCATTGGTATCACCGGACTTGATGACGAGTTTGGGGCGGTTGCGTTCCTTCTCAGCCTGACGGACTCTTGCTATGGAATCCTTACGCTGCTTCTCTGCTTGTTCATCCCGGTCAAAGCGACCGATACCCAATCCGCTTTCGATGGCCTTCTGACGTTCGTAACTCCTGCGTTGGATTTCTTCCAGGTCTTTAGCGAAGTCATCCTGTGAGGTATAGCCATCGGTAGTTGTAGAAGTAGCGGTTCTGCTTCCATTGTTTGACCTATTTTCTGAAGGAGCATTATCCCCATAGGCAAAGGAGTTGATGTGTCTTCTGGACTCGGCCAACGACCTTTCCAGTTCCTCCATTTCCTGCTGCTGACGAAGCCGTTCCGCTTCCGCTGCATCCAGTTTGTTAAGTTCGTCTTCGCTGTAGCCATGCTCCAGTTCCTCGGCTTTCTTCTGTTCTTCTCCGATGGCACCGACGGCGGTAAAGGCATCTTCGTCCCCGAAGCGGCGCGACATCTCATACATCTTGTCTCCGGCTTCCTCCGCATTGGCCTGCGGCAGTTCCGTATTGATGCGGTCGGTGGCAACCGTCTGACTAGTGTCTTCGCTGCCCCCGAACGTCTGCATCACGAAGTACACCAGGGCACACAGGGGAATGAACACCACCAACGGGAAGATGTACTTGGGCTGTTTGAAATTGATTTTTCTGATCATGGATGGTCATTGTTTTGAAGTGATTTGACGATGGATTCCAGCCGGTTGTAACTCTGTACGATATGAATGGAATCCTGATGACTTTTACGTGGTATCGCAATGAGCGAGTCCAGTTTCACCCGGAGCAGCTGCCCTTCATGGGTCAACTCCGTCAGTGTGGACCGATGGATGCTCTTGTTTGCCTGAATGGTACGGAATCCGGCAAAGATGGGTTCCAACTGGGCAATGCTGCTGACATCCGGCTCACGCTTATTTTGCTGTCCGATACCATCTATGAAAACGGTACTTGCCAGCAGGAAAAACAGCGAACCGGTGACATAGGCAAAGGTGCGTTTGGGATATTTCCTTGCCCAGATATTGGCCAGACGGATGCGTCCTGCCAGGCGGTACTTAGTGCCGACGGCTCCCAACTTGGGTTGCAGCCAGGAGCGTATCAGGTGATGCGTCTTGAGCCTGCTTTCCTGAAGTGTCTTTCTGAATGATTTCATGTATGCAATGATTTTGAGTTTATTATCCGGTTATTTCTCAGTAATCGAGGTCCTTGTTCTCCAGTGTCCTCCAGTTCGTAATCATCAATCCGTGAGGATTGTTCCTTGTCCTTGGAACGGATTCGATGAACCCCGTTGTGACCATGGAGCGTTTCAGGTCCCGGGTTCGGCGCTTGATGAGCTGCGTCCCATAGTAGGTAAACTTCCGTTCATGTTCGTCGAACTGAATGGAGTCACACATGATGGTACACACCGCTGAAGAGGAGATGATATCAGAGTAAAATCCGTTCTCGTCCAATGCCTGCTTCTGCTTGAGGGCGGTACCATCTGCCATATACATTGCCTTGCCGACCGTCCACTTGATGTAGTCGTTGTCGGGAGGCAGGTTGAAGAAATACTGATGGAAGAGCTGGATATGCGCCTTGGCTTCCATCGTGAAGTTCGCTTCCAGTTGGGCACGCTGTGCCAGGAAGGGAATGTCACCGTCCAGTATGTAAATCTGCTCCCGTTCTTTTGTCACGAGCGAGATGCAGCACCAGACGGTGAACCCGCAGATGAGGGTGCAGCCACCTATCGTGGCCAGCACCGTCATCAGGGCGAGTTTCGTTTTCTGTGCTAAGGATTCTATAAGCATAGGAAATGGTTTGAGTGATTACTTCTTGTTGTTGCTGTTCTTGGATTTGCTCGGTCTGACCAGAGAAGCGGCACCGCTGGCTGCAGAGCCGACCACACTTCCTGCCATACCTCCTGCCATCGCTGTCATGTCCATCACGGTACTGCCGGCTGCTGAACCTGCACCGGAGCTGACACCGCCCGGAATCAGCCACGAAGCCACTTCGGGCACAAAGCGGATGATATAGGCACCCACCAGCATCCCCATGGCATACATGCAGTTGGAACCGATGCCCTGCAGTCCCAGTGCGCCGATCTGTTCCCAGGAGTTTACCGAACCGTGAAGCAGATGGTTGTAGGCAATCAAATCCTGCTGCAGGTTATAGAGCAGGATGAAGTCAATGTAGTAGATGCACATATAGGTGACGAAGCCCCACAACGAGAGGGAAAGGAACTTCGACATCCACTGGCTCCAGGCCGAGTTCCAGGGCGGCGCCAGGGACAGGGCGAACATGATGGGACAGAAAATCATCATAATGGCCATGAAGATGCGCTGCGCCACCAGAATGCCGTAGTAGGACATTTGGAATATCAGTTCCCCCACAAAACGTATGACATCGTTGATCCATTCGCTCATCTTGGTTTCAGCCGCCACCGCTGCCCGCTGCGCATAGTTGTTGATGGTGTTGCCCAGATTCTCCACGTTGTAGATGAGCTTGTCCCACCAGGCAGCATCCTGACCGATGGCGGCTACCTGCTGGGCGGTGGAAATGGAGTCCTGCACCTCCCGCAGGCGGTCGAGGTATTCACTCTGTTTCTGTGCCACCTTCAGCTCGAAAGCGGCCACTTCCTTGTTCTTGGCTTTTGCCATGGCCTTGGTAGCGGTTTCCAGTCCTTTGCCGGGAACCTGCAGGGCCTGACAGATCCACGAGGAAGAAGAGATACAGATGGAAATGCCGATGATGCGCAGGAGTTTCATCACGTCCATGCCGCGCCGTCCGAGCATCATCATCCAGCATTCGTAGGAGCCTACACAGAGTGCCAGCAGCAAGCCGATGATGCGTGCCAGTCCGACAGCATCACCCAGCACCGCCACATTGGGAAAGGTCTCCATGGCAACCAGCAGCTTGTCCAGACTCTCGTCAATGGCAGGCAGTCCGATGGTTAATGGTACTAACAGTAGATTCATATTTCATTCTATTTTTGTTACATAATCCTTTTAATAGTGCGTGGAAGCCACCGCACAGAGGTTGGCGGTCCGTTTGACCAGTTCCTCCATCTTTTGCCGGGCTTCCTCGTAAGCCTTCTGCCGTTTGGCATTCTCCAGTCCGTAACCGACTCCCATCTTGTGGATGTAGGCGATGTCGGCACAGAGTATTTCATTCTGACGGCTCAGTTCGTCCACCTGGTACTGGAGCTTGCCCTTGCTTTTCTGCATGCAGTAGAGCAGTCCGTCGGTGATGCAGTCCTGCATCCGGTTGAACTCGTCCTTGTAGGAAGGGAACATCAGATCCACGTTGCGGTCTGCCTCGCGGAGCAGTTCCTCCTGATAGAGTTCCTCCATCTTCTGCCGCTCTTCCTCCACCTTCTTGATTTTCTGCCGCTGGGTCTCTTCCGCCGTTACCCGGGTGGGCATGATACGTTTCACGTTGGACTTGTGCTCCTTGAAGCGCACCCGGAAGCCGGATTGGAATCCTGCCCACTTCCAGTACATTTCCGCACCTGAGTATTTCTTATGAAGGAAGAAATAGTACCAGTCCGGTGCAAAATCCCAGGGGCCGTTCTCCATGGAGCGCCACTGCCGCTGTTTCTCCTTGTCGTTGGCCTTTCGCTGGGCATGTCCGCTGTAGGGACACCCCAGCAGCACCAGTGCGATGATGCCTGTGATGATTGCTTTAGCTGACATATCCTTTGTTCCATTGATTGATGACACGATTCGCTATCTCGTCCTTCACGTTGGAGTTGAGTATTTCCCAGATGTAGTCGGGCTTCCAGCCGCAGTCGGTGATGAGAAAGCAGTAGAGGTTCGCATTGTCCACGATGTAGCGGGCCTTGTCGATGGTGGCTTTGAGCGTCATCACCAGATTCAGCTTCTCGTCCATGGAAGCCTTCATCAGGTTGATGCCCGAGGCGGCCACGGAAGCGTAGAGCTTGTAGCAGTGCTGCACTTCCCGGGCTATCGCCACGTTGGCATCGGCATAGTACCAGCCTACGAAGGGCTTCTTCTTGACATGCTTGAAAGTGTTGGAGGTAAAGTCCTTGTACTCCTTGACCAGCATGTAGAGCGAGTTGGCGGTGGAGGAAATGGCTCCGGCCAGTACCAAATATGAATGGGCATTGCTCATCTTGGTGTTCAGCGTGGTCCGCACCTCGTTGAACTTGTTGGCGCCTTTCGTCACCAGCGACTGTTCCCCGAAACTGGTGGCCACTCTGCCCAGTGCCTGGTCCTCGTCCTTCTTGATGCACTTGTGCAGGGCTATCAGCGCTTCAATGGTCGGCAGATCCTTGGGGATGACGACTGCATAGCTTATGTTTGAGGTCATGACAGATAGCATCAAACAGACTGCGCCCAATTTCTTTTTCCAGTGTTCCATAGCTTTTTCATCTTTTAGTTAGCAGCCACCAGTCCGTTCCAGTCCGATACCAGTCCGTCCACATGGTTTTTCATGGTGACAATGTTGGCCCATCCCTCGGGGTCGATGGCAAAGCAGAGGTCATTCAGCGTGGCATACTGTGCCATGAGCATCATGCCGTTCACCTTGTAGCGGATCTCATTCAGGTTGGTGTAGATGGAATTGGCCAGTGACATTCGCTCGTAGCGGTCGAGCATGTTGTAGCCGTCGCTCTTCTTCTCGGCAGTGCCTTCTCCCTTGAGTGGATTGGGTATCTTCGCATTGTTCACGATATTCACGAAATTGCCTACCAACTGCTGTGTTTCCATCACCAGCCCTCCGAGTTCCGTCAGGCAGTAGAGCTGGTTGGTGAACTTCGCCTTGCTGACCGTCTTTATCAGTTCCGGCACATTCCGGATGATGTCGAAGGCACAGCTGCCGATTTCCTTGTAGTACAGACTCTCCGTGCCGAAACCGGAGATGTTCTGCATTGACAGTTTGTAGAGTTCCTTCATCGTGGCCATGCTGACCGAATAGAGTTCCACCTTCTGCTGCTTGGCAGCGATGGTGTCCAGCCGGGCATTGTGCTGTTCCTCGATGAGTTTCTGGGCGGCAAGGTTGGACGACACGATTTTGATGCAGTTCTTGTCGACCACAACCCGCCATCCGGCATACATTTGCGTTGAAGCGGCAATCATCAGTACCGCCATCAACAGGAATCTTAACTTGACCATAATGACATGACTTTTTGATGTTGATTGACTTTTCTGGCAAATTCCAGATACTTATGCCCGCCGTCCCGTTTGCGGTCTGCCTCTATGTGCGTGATGGCTTCCTGCATGGTACCGTAGTGGGCCAGATAGAGTTTGAGGGCTTCCTTCTCCGTGCGTTCGGTGGTGTAGGCCCAGTAGCATTCCGGTGCTTCCTCCACACCGTACACATCCGAGTTCTGTCCCCGGCATATCCATACCTCCTTGAAGTAACTGCGTCCTTCCCGGTTGTTCAGGGCATTGATGGTAAATATCTGCTGCCGCTGGATGGGGGTCAGTCCCAGGATGGCGGCAATGTCCTCGTAGCGGTCCTTGAACTTGGTCTGGTCGAGCAGTATCTTCACATCGGAGTTGTTGATGATGGCTTCCTTCACGATGGGCGAATCTATCACATCGTTCAACTCTTGGGTAACGACACCTGCTATGCCATGGAACTTTCTGACTGTTTTGTACAAATATTTGATATATTCTGCCATGGTGGGTGAAGCAATCGCCTTCCACGCTTCCTCGATGATGAGAGCCTTGCGTCCCTTCTTGATGCGCATCTTCTGTAGGAACACGTCCATGATAATCAAAACAACTATAGGGAAAAGCACGGGGTCATCCTTAATCTTGTCGATTTCAAAGACGATGAACTGCTCATCGAAGAGGTTCACGTCCAAATCGGAGTTCAGGGTCATTTCCAGTTCGCCGCCCCGGTAGAACTGCTTCAGGATGGCAGCGAAGTCGCGGATGTTGAACTGAATCTTCTCCTGTGCCACGATTTGCGGAATGCGTTCCAGTGCAAATTCGTAGTAGGAATTGAAGGACAGCTCCCGGACTTTCAGTCTGCGTTTCTGTTCCTCGATGTGGTCTATCTGCTTGTCTATCTTGATAAGCATGGAGTTGTTGTAGAGTTCCTTCTTGTAGTTCTCGATTATCTGCAGGGCACGTTCCTTTTCGCCTTTACTGGCAGCTTCATCCTGGGCAAGGGCAAAAAGCGAACGGCACTGGCGGAGCAGCTTGAGTCGCCGGGCTTCTGCAGGAAGCATGAGTGCCCTGCTTTCTGCCTGCTTGTCCATTTCGGCTTCTCTGATTTGGGCATCAATGTCTTCCATGCTATGGGAGAACTTGTCGTAGTCTTCTTCCATCTTGGAGGCAACCAACAGCTTTTGTCTCAACCCTTCACGTTCCTTCTCCGTAAACCTGGTAAAGGGATGGAAGTAGGCTTCATAGTATTCCACGATGGTCTGGTTAATGAGCATGTCCTCAATCTTACTTGGAAAGTCGTTACCTTTGAATATCAAGAATATCAAAGACTTCAAGAAGTTCTTCTTCTCCCCGAAGTTCAAGTCATACTCTTCTTTTGTTACCTTGAAAGGATTCATGGAGATGGGCTTCTCCTTCGAGTAAGAAATATAGGTTCCCTTGTAGTAACCACAGATACCTTCATAGGAATCACCCGTATCGACCATAACCACATCCGTCTTTTGCTCTAATAGTTGACGAACCACGCTGTTCATGTGGAATGACTTCCCGCTTCCTGAAGGTCCGATGCAGAAAAAGTTGGCATTATCCGTCATCTTCACCTTACCCTCTTTCCCTGTGATGTCAATACACACTGGCAGCCCCTGGCGGTCGGTGTAGTAAGTGGTCAGCGGAGTATCTTCCGAGCCCTTTAGATGTTCCTTGAAAAAGAAGCACAGAGCGGCATCGGAGAGCGTCAAAAAGAGGTCATAGTCCGGATTGAAGGCATAGCCGTTGCCGGGAAAGCTGTCGGTAAACAATTCCAACTGGTTGTAGGCGGTACGGGACGGCATGATGCCGCATTCATACAGCTTGGTTTCCAGATAGGAAGTGACCGGGGTGACCTTGTGTGCCGGGCAGCTTACCAGGATGTTGAAGTTGCAATAGACCAGCTGCGTGCTGTCCACCGCCAGGCGGTCCAGCACTTCCTCGATGTCCTCCTTGGCAATCTTGTTGCTCGGGTCGGGCATGGAGCCGTGACGTTTGGCCTTAGCTTGCAACTTGCGGAGCAGTTTCCGTTGGTTCGGTATCTGTACCACCTGGTTGAACACCACACAATCAGCATGGGGCACACTCGTCAGAAAAGAGAACAAGTCCGTAGCGATGCCGTAGCCGTTGATGTTCATCTGTGTGTAGGGCTTCACCAGCGAAGGCAGGTTAATCTCGTCTATATCCACCAGCGGATAGGAACGGACTACCCGGTCACCAATTTTCAGATATTCATCTGATGCCTTGAAGTTGGTCATCGAGAAAGGACCATGCCGGAACTGGAAAGCCATGAAGCGGTGGCAATACTCGTTCACCTCTTCCTTGGTCAACTTCCGATGCTTGATATTCTTCTCCTTGAGGATGTCGCTCACTTTGGAAACCTTGGAATGGAAGTCCAGCCATCTCTTCGGGTCGTACTGAACGAACTGGCTGCGCTGCGCTTCCTGCGTGAGGATAAGGTAGGTACGTATCTCCGTAAATTCTCTTCCCTCAAAGTAGCGGAAATAGCTTTTGGTCAGGAACTCTGCATCTTCCGGTACCTCATGGTGGTAGGACTGCTTGCAGAGCACGTCCTGCTTCTGCAGGGCATAGCCCTCGCCAAGAGTCTGCACCACGTTGGAGAGCACATCCTGAAAAAGCATGTACTGCTCCGCATCGGTACAGAGCTGCTGCACGGGATTGGTTATCTCGAAAATAACCGACGGTTCCCCCTTGGCTGAAAAAAGGACGACATTGCCGTCCGTTTCCTCCAGCTGCGCATAGAGTCCGTCAAATATTCTTTTCTTGGTACGTGCCATAATCATTCATTTTATTTTACGAGTTGCGTCTCAGATTCTTGTAAACATAGATACCCTTTGCCCGCCGTTTGTTGTGGAGACTGCCACGCTGCTTGACGTAAATGGTAATCAATCCGACCACTGCCATCACCAGCATGGCGATGAACCCGGCAAGCTTTCCCAAAGCGATGGAGAAACCGATAAAACCCACGAATGACACACCGATGGCCGCTGCTGCCAATGTCAGAAAACGGCCGCGTATGCCCATGAACTCCAGCGGTTTCTGCAAGCCTTTGAAAACGGGATAACCCTCCTGATTCATCGTCATAATTCCGGATAGTATGTTGACAGATTGGATTACTTAAAGAAGAGCGGAAGAGCCTCAGAAAGAGCGATAAATGCAATACATCCACCAATGGTCAACATGATGGTTTTCTTGACATCCTGGTCGCCGTTCTGCATCTTGAAGTAGACGTTGAACGCCCCTACAAGCACAATAACAGCCGCAATCGCTTTCATCAAATTTGACACCGGAGTCTGGTAAGAACTCACTTCCTGCGTGGCTTTGGTAAAACCTGCGGCTCCCTTGCTGCCTGCCATCGCTTCACCGACCGATACCGTAAGGGCAAAGATGAACATGAGGCATTTCTGTACCACACTGCAGGCCATGAGGCGGTTGACTGCTTTTTCAGAAAAACGCTGGATAGAGCGGAAGATGTTTGGGTTTCCGCATACAAGTTGATTGAATTGTTTCATTGTATATTTCTTTGATAATGGATTTCATCGCCAAAGGAACAGAGGTCATTCAAGTATCAGAGGTCGCTAAAGGAAAGGTGGACTTTCGTCCAAGTAGTTTCGGGTAGATTACTCGGCATATCGCATGCTTTCGCAGTGATAGATAATGGTACCCAGGTCACATTCACCGGTTTCGGCCAGCTGGTCGATGGCTTTGAAGATGTCATCCACCAGAATACCGTCTGTCAGGATGGGTTCCCGATAGCTCGGTGAGAAGTTGGATCCGGTAGAAGTTCCAGCTTCCGATGGGGCTGCTTCGGCATCTGCATGGGTCGCGTCTTCAATTTCATCTTCATCAGTAGCATCAGAAGAAGATATTTCTTCTTTATTATCCGGCTCAGTAAATTGAGCCTGTGATTCTGTTTCGGAAGAAGGATTCTCTGCTGGAACAGGAATATCTGATTGTTCGGTAGCTGTTGATGTTTCCGGATTGGAAACATCTTCACCACTTTCAAAAGAAACATTCTCATTCGGTTGCTCATCAGATGTAGTCTGTTGTTTATCCGTATTGGAATCATTTTCATTTCCGGCTTCTTCCTGCTTCTTTTCCTCTTCCTTCTTCTTATCGTCCCGGGTCACCTGCTGGGGCTGGAAGGAACGGGCTTCATCCGTGATGTCGATTTCCTCTTCGGATTGATTCTCCTGCGCTGCCGCCTCGGCTGCTTTCAGATGCTGGATGTCCATGAATATCAGAAAGCCGTAGTAGCCTATCAAGACCACAAAGAGGATTAAGATTACTTGTCCGTAGGTCATAGCTGTAGTTATAGGAAATTGGGTACAACAATAAGTTCTTCTTGGGGAAAAGGCTGAAAACGGATTCCCAGTTTCATTCCCCGGTTCTCCAGACGCTGCTTGCGGTAGGTCTTGTCTGTATAGTACATCAGGTTCTTATGGCCGCTTGCCACATATCCTTTTACTTTCAGACGGTAACGCAACCGAACTTTGGCGCGATTGGAGATGACATTGATTTGGGTGATGGGATCCAGTCCGAATACCAGCCGTCTGCGTTCCCTGCGTACCATTTTCTGACGGATGCGCGAAGAAACCCTGTAGCCTTCATGCTTGGTGCGTTTCAAGCCCATTCTGGAAGCAATTCGACTGACTGATACCCGGGTGATTCCCAGTTTCTCACCGATTTCGGTGAAGGATTCTTCGTTGAAGTGGCTGCGGATGTGGTCAGCACGTTCCAGCCATTTGGACTTGGCCAGCTTGCCCAGTCCCAGTTCCTTTGCCTTGTACTTAACGGCAGATACGCTCATTTCCAGCACGGCTGCTGTATGGGCGGTAGTTTCTACCGGATAGAGTTCGACAAGCAGGGAAACCATCTGTTCGTTCCATCTATTCCACTTCATAGTCTTCCTTGTTGAAGGTGATAAACAGTGATTTCTTCTTTCTGCGAAACTCGGAGAGCTGGGGCAGATAGGTCTCGAAGAAGGCCCGGACGATGGCATTGACCAGATCCGAACGGCTACGATTGTGAATGTCGCAGTCGTCAAGTGAATCGGCCAAATCTCGGTCGAGTTTGCATACGAGCCGTTCGTCCTTGTCGCTCCGTTCATCGGAGTTGTCAAGGTAGTTCATGAAAACTTGCCAGCATTTGCTGCCGTCTGCATCAGGGGAAAGCATGGAGGCAGAACCATTAGCACTTTCTTCCTGCTCCTTGTCTGCTGCATCCGAGATGCCCTGAGGTTCATCCGTCAGGAGCATATCGGGATCGTTGATGCCTTTGATAAGGTCATCCATTTTGGGAATGTCTTTTGTCATTGCACGATAGGTATTGATGGTTACTGATTAAGTTGATTTTCATTTGTTTCTTCTTCCTGAGTTTCTTCTTCATCAGAAGTCAGCAATGGATCTGGAGCATCCGCTTCGTCTACAGTCTTCTTCTTTCCGTTCTTGGGATAAACATTCTCTGTAAGCTGTATGCCTTTGAGTTCCGTCTTGCGAAGGGGCGTTACCTTGCCAAAGATGCTGAAATAAATCTTGTCATACACCGAACTGACATACTGATGCTGCATATCCAGAGCAGCCAGGGTGCTGAACCGTTCCATGTCTGCCCGCCGGGGTATCTTGCCTGTCACATAGCCGTAGTTGGAGAAGGTTTCCCGGGTATTGTCCCAGAGTATCAGTTCCGAACGCTTGCCGACCCGGTTGTCATTGAGATTGGGTATGATAAAGAGCTGAGCATTCATCCCTTCGCCTACGGCCTGACGGAGGCGGTCAAGAAACAGGAGAAAGCTGGCTGTGGAGGGGATGGTCACCAAATCATAGTGAAACGGCACAACGATGATGTCTGAATTGACGAACATGGGAACCAGTCCTTCTGCATGCAGACTGCCCGGTGAATCCATCAGCACCACATCCAGTTCGGGGTCGTTGTGCAGTTTCTCTATCAGGGAAGTCATGGCTTCCTTGCTGTCGGGTTCGTAGGCCCAGATTTCATAGGGCACCAGTTCCTCTCCGTATTTCTTGAGGTCTGCCTTGCGGCATTTCAGGATGGAGTGCTGGAAATCGCAGTCAATGATGACAACACGGACTCCTTTTGCCACGAGATAGTTGGCAAAGGTCACACAGAGGGTCGTCTTTCCGACGCCTCCTTTCTGGTTCGCAAAGGTCACGATGGCGGGTGTCTGTATCATGCTGTTTTCCGTTTATTAAATTCGCAGCAAAAATAAATGCCGGAATATAGATTACCTAAATGCACAACATCAATGTGCTTCCGGTTGCATCAACCGAAGGCTGAAACGACCCGAAAACAAGATAACCGAAGAAAAATTAGCCAAAAAAGTTACAACTAAAAATCCCCTTTTCGCCTTTAGCCATATGCTTAAATCATTAAACATCATGTTATTCATCTCCTAAAGTGTCAAAATTCTTAAATCCAAACTTAGACAATTCCTTTACCTTTTATTGTTCAAATAAGAAGGTTTCAGGAGAATCTTGTGCTATAATTTTGCTATATTTGTAGTTAGCTTACACTTATGAATTACCTATGATCAAACTTCGCTGCGCAGTAGAACGAATTACCTACCAGAACACCGACAACGGATACACGGTATTGAAGGTAAAGGTTTCCGGTTACAAAGATCCGGTTACCTTAATTGGCTACCTGTTGGACTTACCTGCAGGTACGATATTGTTGTGTGAAGGCGAATGGAAAGTAGACCGGAAATACGGCAACGAGTTTGTAGCGGACACCTGGACGGAAATCATGCCCTCTACGCTCTACGGCATCGAACGCTACCTGAGCAGTGGTCTGGTCAAAGGTATCGGCCCCAAGTATGCCAAACTCATCGTGAAACAGTTCGGTCTCCAGACACTGGAAGTTATCGAGAATGACATCGAACAACTGCTGAAAGTGCCGGGTATCGGCAAAAAACGCTTTTCCCAGATTCAGGAAAGCTGGGAGAAACAGAAAGACATCAAGGATGTGATGGTGTTCCTGCAGAGTTATGGAGTAAGCACGGCCTATGCCGCCAAAATCTACAAGAAGTATGGCAAGGATAGCATCGGTAAGGTCCGGCAAAACCCTTACCGGTTGGCAGATGAAGTATGGGGCATCGGATTCAAGATGGCCGATGATATAGCCCACAACATGGGTTATCTGGATGATGATCCGCACCGCTGCAGAAGCGGCATTCTGCATACTTTGCACCAACTCTCTACAGAAGGGCATGTCTATGCAGAAAGGGAGCAACTGATCAAAGCTGCCCATGAACTACTGGCTACCGATGAATCCCTCATTATCCAAATCTTAAAACAGATGGAAACGGATGAAGAAATCATCGCTGAAGAAGATGCCATCTATCATCCTTATTATTACTATGCAGAAGTCGGCGTAGCCAGAGACTTGCTTGACCTGTTGCTTCCAACCGAACTGGACCTCTTTTCAGAGACCCTTCAAATCAGCTCTTTCAGTAAAGAAACCGGTATCGAGTATGATGAAATCCAGTTACAGGCCATCGAACAGGCCATCCGCTCCAAAGTCATGGTACTGACAGGAGGCCCGGGTACAGGTAAGACTACCACAACCCAGGGTATTCTTGCCGCATTCAAACATCTGGGACTGAAGATCCTGCTGGCTGCTCCCACCGGACGGGCCGCCAAACGGATGAGCGAAGCTACTGGAAGGGAAGCAAAAACCATCCACCGTCTGCTGGAATACAATCCGCAGGAAGGCTGCAAGCGAAACGAAGAGAATCCTTTGGAAGGAGATGCGCTCATTGTGGATGAATGTTCGATGATAGACATCCACCTGATGATGCATCTGATGAAAGCCATCCCCTCGAACATGCGCCTGGTCCTGGTGGGTGACGTGGACCAACTGCCCAGTGTGGGACCCGGAAACGTACTGCGCGACATCATTGAAAGCCGGAGGATACCTGTTATCCGCCTGACCCGCATCTTCCGTCAGGCGCAAAGCAGCCGGATTGTGATGAGTGCCCATGCCATCAATCAGGGCAATTATCCCGATACGAGCAACGGCAAGAATACCGACTTCTTCTTCATCAAACAGGAACAGCCCGAAGCAGTGGCTGAAACTATTGTAGAACTGGTGCAGAAACGGCTTCCTCATGCGTATGAGGTAGATGCCCATCAGGTTCAGGTACTGACTCCCATGCAGAAGGGGAGTATCGGAGCCATTGCACTGAATGCAGCGCTGCAGAAAGCCTTGAATCCCTCAAAGGTAGGACTGACTCGTGGAGTCAACACCTTCAAACTGGGTGACCGCGTCATGCAGCTACGAAACAACTACGAAAAAAAAGTGTTTAACGGTGACTTGGGCTATATCGAATCGGTAGATACGGATGAGAATACACTGAGTGTGAATTTCGAAGGAACACTGGTATCTTATGAAATCTCAGAGTTGGAAGAACTGACGCTGGCTTATGCCACTACCATCCACAAGTCGCAAGGCTCAGAATATCCCATCGTGGTGATGCCCGTCATGATGAACCATTACGTCATGCTGCAACGCAACCTCATCTATACCGGTATCACCCGTGCCAAGAAAATCTGTATTCTTATCGGCACCCCCTATGCCCTTCATTATGCCATCAACAACATGCAGGTCTTGAAACGGAATACGAAATTGAAAGAGCGGTTAAATATGTAGATAAGCTATGTTGCTGGTAAGAAAGTGCACCCACAACATAGCTTATCAGGGTATTATCCTAAACATCAGGAATTTTACATCTTCATGGAACGTCCGTTGTCCACTTCGTCATAATTGGAATTATTACCCACTTCCCATTCGCGGTTGGCGCTGTGACTACCTTCACCTTTCTTGTTGAGTTTGCCCAGTCCCTGATAGGATTTTCGCTGCAAACTCTTAATCGGATTCAATTTGGAAGATTTCTTAAACGGAGTGCCTTTCCGTTTCTGCTTCTTGGATTTCTTCTTCACCCGTTCCACATTGAATCCTTCTTCATTCAGGTTGATAAGGATATGTTCCTTGAAGTTGATGGCATAGTAGGTATCGTCCACTTGGCGGATGATGAAGCCTTCCTGATACATGGTGCTACGGGGTGATTTCACTTCGGGATCATTGAAGATACCATGCAAATTGTTCATGGCATCTGCGTAGTTGGAGCTACGCTCTGGAGATATGTCCACCAAATCCGGGCGGTCCACTTTGAAAACCTTACAGAGCAGTGCCACTTCTGCAGCGCTGGTTGGCTTAAACTTTTCTATAAAGCTGATACGGTTGTTGCGGTCGATGGCCTTAGCCATAAAGGGCGGCAGTGGTCTACTCTTGCCATCAAAGTAGATGACACCTTTCTTTATATAGGCACGCTGTTTCTTGAGTTTCTGGAAGATTTCTCCCTGAGTGGTCTTGGGATTGAGGGTCAGCAGCTGGTCTATGAATGCTTCTATCCGGTCAAAGCGTTGTTCGGGAGTAGCAAAGTCCAGCAGTTCTTCTACAGCAAGGACTCTGGCACCATGAATGACGGTCTTGTTGGCATGGTCTATCAGCATGTAGCCGTAGGGCTTGTCTTTCTTGCCGAAGAAAACCACATCCACTCCGAAGTTCTTCTTCATCTCCTTCTGTAGCTCTTCCTTATTCGCACAGACATCCCGATACTTTTTCAAATAGGCTCTCAGCTGTCGGTTGCGTGCCTTGTCCTGATAGCCTTTCTTGAACAAGGCTTCAATCTCTGCCAGATGGATTTTCTTTTGAATTCGGCCGCCTTGCTTGATGAAGACGTTTCCGTCTTTCTGGAAGACTTCATAGCCCATGGAACCCATCACGGCTTTGAACTGGGCGAAGGAAGAAAAGAAATATTGCTTGGCTGCTTCGAGGTCTTGCTCTGTCTTTTGTGTTCTATCGGTTCCAAGTATCTTGTCAATAACCGCCTGCGAGCGTCTGCGTTCATGGTCGTGCTGTATCTTGCGTCCATCGGGCGCTATGCGTGAGGTTATGATGTGCAGGTGCGTATTGTCTGTATCGTTGTGGGAATAGATGAGCCAGGGTTGTCCGGGTTCTGCATAACCCATTTCCTTGAGATATTGATGCGCAAAATCGAGCAGCTGGGCTTCCGTCATTTCGTGACCCTTGCAGGAGATGGCTACATGGAACTGCGCTTTCTGGATTCTGGGATTCATGGAGGAATATTCCATGAGAAACTGGGCCATTTCTTCGGGAGTCGGCTTTCGTATTTCACCGAGTGCTCCGAAGTTTTTCATCTCCAGTAACCGGGCTACACCTTTCGCCACCTTCCGTTCATTGTAATCCACGGCATGGAAGTTCGAGCTTCCGGGTAATATGGTTGCTATCATCTGAGATTTCTGATTTATTCGGTTTTAAAGATTAGGGTACTTTGAGCATACTCAACCATGGAAATCCCAAAAGGAAATACCATGATGGAACAACATCGAAATCTACTACGTGTTGGAAAGTTTAATCTTGATGCACTTCTGTGTAATGAGTTCCAGGTCTTTCTTTATCCGTTCCATTATTATCTGTGTTTCACGGACAGTCGGTATCACGATTTCCTGAACATAGCCTGGCGCAAGCAACCCAGCAACTGCCAGTTCGTTGGCTCGTTTGACCACTTGATTCAGGTTGCCGCCTGCCCAGGACAGTTCGTTCTGATTCTTTCGGTAAAACTCACCGAGTTCCCGGATTAACTCGATGCGTTCCCTTACATCCACATTGGAAAACTCCTGCACAGCCGACAGAATATAGTGGCTCACAGAGTGGAATGAGCCAGATTTTTCCTTCAACAGCTGGGCTTCCTCTGGGGTAAGCCGCAACTGAAATACTTTGGTCTTCTGTTTCATACTTCCTTTGATTACTTGTTAGTCGGATTCTCCGGACACCTATTTCGCAGCGCGAAACAGCGATTTATCGCCCCGTTGCGGCAGCAATCGGCAAGTGACCCTTGTGAGGACAAAACTCCGTTTTGTAATGACAAGGGTACAACTTGCTAGACAAATCCTGCAACGCAGTTCGATGCCTTCCCGGTAGCTTTAGAGACCTCAAAGAAGCACAAAAAACGGCGAAACGCAAAAATTCACAACATCATTCTTTGGAGAAATCTTCGGTCGATTTATCTTGATTATCAAGCATTCAAGGTATATTCATCTGAATGCTCAGATGCTCCAGATTATCCTATCCTAATATTCAAGGTTACTTGTCTTTGTTTCTTCCAATGCCTATCTTTCATGGTCTGTTTTTCGTTCAATCCTTGTCATGCCTGATGCTCCAGCCAGACAGACTTCAATCATTCGGATGACCTGGTCCTGACTTTCGAAAGACTGAATGCTCCAAAATGATAATAACTCTGAGTAAAGCTGCTCTTGATAAATGAATACCATTTCTTCGATAGTATAACAACACGAAGACTTCTTACACAAGGAGGGAAGAGATGGGTTGTTTCCTATCTTCAGATGCAATTTAACAGGCAAAGCTGTAGCCTCGGATAACACGTTTTGCAATAACTAAAAAAATGATTTTTACCATACCAATTTTCACTGTATAGCATGATGAAAGTCGCATGGTAGATGAGATTATATTTCTCACATATCATGAGCCAATCCAACCCTTATTTTTCAGTATAAACCGCTGAAAACAAAGACTTAAAGTATACTAACAAGCCAAATAAAGTAGATGAAAAAATTTAGTATCTCGCTGATTTTTAGTATATTTGGTTATAAAAAACACTCATCTGAGTGCTATAATAACTTAGAACATACTGCTATGGCTGAACTCTTGCTCATTATATATATGGTACCGGTACTCATTGTATTCGGTCTGTTGCTTAGGCTGGTCATGTGGATTATCGGTTTGGCTATCCGGCTTACCTGGTGGCTGGTAAAAAACGGATTCATGCTGGCATGGAAGGTGCTGCTCTTCATCGTTATGATGGTTATTGCCAACCTACGTGCAACCGGACCCAGAAATTATTGAGTCCACCCCAAGGGAACAAAATGCCGTACCTGCGAGAAGTAGGTAGGTTATCGGGGGTATGAGTAAGTGTTTTCCCTCTGGTCAAGTTCAACTTTTAAGATAGCATAAAGTAATTTGATAGGGAACCTACCAAAATAGACAATCCGCACCAATCGTATAGACTGATGCGGATTGTTCGCTATATATAAGGTATAGGGTGCTTAGAAGCCCTTACCTTTGCTGCGTTCATAAACCACTTCTTTGTGATTGTCACAATTCGTTAGACGAATCTGAACAGTACATCCAACTGGTATGTCTTTGGGGAACATTTTCACGATCCTGCTTAGTACTTCATCCACATTGTTGAAGCCGATGTCAGTAAATTCAGCGATAACCTCACCTTTGAAGTAGGCACGGGCGTAAATCATCATCTTTGCAGTAATGCGAAACATCTTATCACCTGATTCGTCCAAATCTTTGGCAAGTCCCTGCTTACTTGGCTTGTTACTAAAGAAGATGAAGTCAATGATGCGGGCATTCAATTCCCATGCTGGTGTAAAATCCACTTTTACATATCCACGGGTTACCTTGAAGCCATGACTATGATTCATACCAAATGCCACTTCATAAAGATTGGCATTGCAGTCGTTCTGCGCAATGGTAGCCCAAGTATGCCGGAAGGTATAGAAGCAATAGAAATCTTCCTTATTTGTCATACCCATATCCATACAAATTTTACGGATGCCGATATTGACATTGGCGTTGAAACTGTCGGTATTGCCATAGCGCTGGTGGAAGGTGAAAAGAAATTCGTCCTCTTCTTCTGACAAATACTTGTTGAACGTGTCTTGAATAAACGGTTCCACGCGCATTTCTATATATGCTTCATCCTTGCGGCTGTGTTTGGTCTTAGCACGTTTGTAGCCAATGATTCCGTCACGATAATCCGACTTCTTCAAATTGTACAAGTCCACGGTATTGATTCCGCCTAAACACAGAGAAAGAAGTGCAACATCTCTGCCCAGTTCCGGGAGGGAAGAAAGCATCTTGGTTCTAGGCAAAGGCCGATTGAAGAACTCTCGACATTCTTCTGCACTGATGGCCAGTTTTTCACTTGGCTCAGACTTGGGAATTTGTACTTTTACCCACGGATCGAACTTGATTCGTTGTATGCCTTTCTCATCATCGTTCATATCTGCTATCGCCGAACGGAAAATCATTCGGACATTGGTAGGGTACATTTCCTTCGCACGATGTGTCTTTGACAATGATTCTATCCATTTTTTGAGGACGGCAGCAGTCAAATGCCCAAACATAACTCGTGTAGTCCCCATATAACGCTCCAGGTGTGCCACTGCAAGTTGATAGTTCTTGGCATTGCGTTCATGTCCGTCAGCCCGCATCTGACGGATGAACATACGGGCATACTCACTGAAGCACACCTCCTCATCCGTTTTGAGAAGATACTCTATAATTTCACTGACAGACCAAAGTGAAGTGTTGGTTCTGTTCAGTCGGTCTGTGTACTGTCGTACCAGCATTGAACAATACTCATTAACGACAGGGTCGGTCGGTTCATTCTCCTTAGAGATATGATCCGCATCGACAATCTTGTTGGTCTTGATGTAACCGGGTTTCCGGTTGTGTACAATTCGGATGTACACTGCGTAAAGGCCGTCCGTTCGCGGCTTCCTTACGATTGCTTTTAATGTAGTTGTCATAAGCCTTTCTTTTTTACGCTGCCATAGGCTTTTTTGATGGTGTAAGCAGGTGTAAGCAACATCAATTTTAGTGTAAGCAGGGAGTAAGCCAGTACGCACATTTGGCGCGGTTTCCGTTGTCAAGTGTACGAACCGTATAAGAACAACTCAGGCTGTAACTCATGTATTTCAATGAGTTACAGCCTGATATAAAAATTAAGCTAATTCAGAGTTATTCCTCAACGGCAGCTTGAGCGACACTAATATAGTGCTGAAAATCATTCACTTCGCTTTTGGGTGTAAGCCCAGTGTAAGCGGAAGTTTGTCGAATGATTTAAAGTTGAATGAATTATTCCTCAACAGCCGCCTGCGCCGCGGCCAGTCTGGCAATAGGCACGCGGAACGGAGAACAAGACACATAGTTCAAACCAACTTTGTGACAGAATTTCACTGATGAAGGCTCACCACCATGCTCACCGCAGATACCGCATTTCAAATCAGGACGAACTGAACGGCCTTTATCTACAGCCATTTCAATCAGCTGGCCCACACCATTTTGGTCGAGTACTTGGAACGGGTCTACTTTCAGAATCTTCTTTTCCAGATATACCGGCAAGAAAGAAGCAATATCGTCACGGGAATAACCGAAGGTCATCTGGGTCAAGTCATTGGTACCGAATGAGAAGTATTCTGCACGGCTGGCAATGCGGTTGGCTGTCAGCGCAGCACGCGGAATTTCAATCATGGTACCTACCTTGAACGGAATTTCCATACCTTCTTTTTCAAATAATGCTGCTGCTGCATCACGGATCACCTTTTCCTGAGCTTCGAATTCATACAGGATACCGGTCAAGGGAACCATAATTTCGGGATGCGGATCATATCCTTCTTTCTTCAGTTCAATTGCAGCACCTAGAATCGCTTGAGTCTGCATCTCTGTGATTTCGGGATAGGTGTTACCCAAACGACAGCCGCGGTGACCTAACATCGGATTGTGTTCACACAGGCTTTCCACACGTTTTTTGATTTCCTGTACGGTTACGCCCATTGCCTTAGCCATTTCTTCCTGACCTTTTGCATCATGGGGAACGAACTCATGCAAAGGAGGATCGAGCAGACGAACATTTACCGGACATCCGTCCATAGCCTTGAAGATACCTTTGAAGTCGGCTTTTTGGAAGGGGAGCAATTTAGCCAATGCTTTTCTACGTCCTTCTACATCCGGTGACAGGATCATCTCACGCATAGCGACAATCTTTTCAGCATCAAAGAACATGTGTTCCGTACGGCAAAGACCGATACCTGAAGCACCAAAAGCGCGGGCCACTTCCGCATCATGCGGAGTATCAGCGTTAGTGCGGACATTCAGCTTGGTGTATTTGTTGCAAAGATCCATCAATGCAGCGAAATCGCCTGAAACTTCGGCTGCTTTGGTTTCCACTTTACCTTTATATACTTCACCGGTAGTACCGTTCAGAGAGATGAAGTCACCTTCTTTTAAAGTAATACCTTCAATTTCTACGGTACGTGTCTTATAATCTACATTGATAGCACCAGCACCCGATACGCAGCACTTACCCATACCACGGGCCACAACCGCAGCGTGAGATGTCATGCCGCCACGTGCAGTCAGGATACCTTCGGCAACGGCCATACCTGCCAGGTCTTCCGGCGAAGTTTCGATACGTACCATGACCACCTTTTTGCCATCGGCAGCCCATTTAGCAGCATCATCGGCGAAGAACACAATCTGACCGGTAGCGGCACCCGGGGAAGCGGGCAAACCACGAGTCAAAACTTTCGCTTCTTTCAACGCTTTCTTGTCGAACACAGGGTGAAGCAGTTCGTCTAATTTATTAGGTTCGCAACGCTCCAATGCTGTTTTTTCATCAATCATTCCCTGGCGCAACAAGTCCATGGCGATTTTTACCATGGCAGCTCCGGTACGTTTACCGTTACGGGTCTGCAAGAACCATAATTTACCTTCCTGTACGGTAAATTCCATATCCTGCATGTCGCGATAGTGGTTTTCCAGTTTGGTCTGCAGGGCATCCAGTTCTTTGTAGATTTCCGGCATAGCTTCTTCCATAGAGGGATATTTGGCTACGCGTTCTTCTTCAGAAATACCTGCACGTTCTGCCCAACGCTGAGAACCGATTTTTGTGATTTGTTGCGGGGTACGGATACCGGCTACAACATCTTCACCTTGTGCGTTGATCAAATATTCGCCATTAAACAAATCCTCACCGTTACCTGCGTCACGAGAGAAGCAAACACCGGTAGCCGAAGTATCACCCATGTTACCGAATACCATGGCTTGTACGCTTACAGCAGTACCCCATTCGGCAGGAATACCTTCCATTTTGCGGTAAAGAATGGCGCGTTCGTTCATCCAGCTGCGGAATACAGCACAAATGGCACCCCAAAGTTGTTCGTATGCACAGGTCGGAAAATCTTGTCCGGTCTGTTCTTTTACAGCAACTTTAAAGCGTTTAACCAGTTCTTTAAGGTCTTCCACTTCCAATTCGTTGTCGAGCTTCACACCTTTTTCTTCCTTTACTTTTTCGATAATTTCCTCGAAAGGATCGATGTCTTCCTTGTTCACCGGTTTCATACCCAATACCACGTCACCATACATTTGTACGAAACGACGGTAAGAATCCCATGCGAAACGGGGGCGTCCGGTCTTGCGGCTCAAGCCTTCCACCACTTCGTCATTTAAACCTAAATTAAGGATGGTATCCATCATACCCGGCATAGAAGCGCGGGCACCCGAACGTACAGAAACCAGTAACGGGTTCTCTACATCTCCAAACTTGGAATTCATCAGATTTTCGATGTTGGCGATAGCTTTCTCAACATCCGCTTTCAGCAGTTCTACTACTTTATCTTTACCTAACTCATAATATTCGCTACAAACTTCTGTGGTGATTGTAAATCCCGGAGGTACGGGAACACCGATTAGATTCATTTCAGCCAGGTTAGCGCCTTTTCCACCAAGCAGATTTCTCATGTCTGCTTTTCCTTCAGCTTGTCCATTACCAAAGGTGTAAACTCTTTTTTTATCCATAATAAATGTATTTAAAGTTAACTCGCTCAAAAAATGTAATCGCAAAACTATACATATTTTAGTTATCTCCAAACCTTTTACTGAAAAAAAATAGTGGAAATTGCAATTTCTACTTTGCAATTTTAATATCTTACGATTTATGAGGCAATATTCAGGGAAAATGCTTAAATTTGTCCCCAAATTAACTTATTCAGAAAAGTGGCTAGAAAGAAGAAAGAACTTCCATTATTAGAGAAGATAACCATAACAGATGTAGCTGCCGAAGGAAAAGCTTTGGCGAAAGTGAATGACCTGGTAGTATTTGTGCCTTATGTAGTGCCCGGTGATGTGGTGGATTTACAAGTGAAGCGTAAGAAAAATCATTATGCAGAAGCTGTGGCTGTGAAATTCCATGAGTATTCTCCTGTGCGTGCAGTACCCTTCTGCCAGCATTATGGTATATGTGGTGGTTGTAAGTGGCAGTGTCTGCCATATACAGAACAAATAAAGTATAAGCAAAAGCAGGTGACGGATAATCTGACCCGTATCGGCAAGATCGAATTGCCGGAAATTTCACCTATCATAGGGTCGGAAAAAACGGAGTTTTACCGTAATAAGTTGGAATTTACGTTTTCTAACAAACGTTGGCTGACAGAGGAAGAGGTAAAGGAAGATGTGAAGTACGATCAGATGAACGCCGTAGGTTTCCACATTCCCGGTGCATTTGACAAGGTACTGGCTATAGAAAAGTGCTGGTTACAGGATGATATCAGCAACCAGATACGCAATGCGATTCGTGACTATGCATACGAACACAATTATTCTTTCTTTAATCTGCGTTCTCAAGAAGGAATGCTTCGCAACTTGATGATCCGTACTTCGAGTACGGGTGAGCTTATGGTGTTGCTGCAATGCAAGATTGTGGAAGAGAGCGAAATGGATCTGATGAAGCAACTGCTGGCTTTCGTGGCAGAACGTTTTCCGCAGATTACTTCCTTATTATATGTAGTCAATAACAAATGCAATGATACCATTAACGATCTGGAGGTAATGGTGTTCAAAGGCAACGATCATATTTTCGAGGAAATGGAGGGGTTGCGCTTCAAGATAGGAGCAAAATCATTTTATCAGACTAATTCCGGACAGGCGTATAATCTTTATAAGGTGGCCCGTAATTTTGCCGGATTGACCGGTAAAGAATTGGTGTATGATCTTTATACAGGGACTGGAACCATAGCCAACTTTGTTTCACGCCAGGCAAAGAAAGTGATTGGTATCGAATATGTGCCTGAAGCAATAGAAGATGCTAAAGTGAATTCGGCAATTAATGGCATTGACAATACCTTATTTTATGCCGGTGACATGAAGGATATCCTCACTCAGGAGTTTATCAACCAACATGGTCGTCCTGATGTTATTATCACTGATCCTCCGCGTGCCGGAATGCACGATGATGTGATTAATACAATTCTTTTTGCTGAACCTCAGCGGATTGTGTATGTTAGCTGTAATCCTGCCACCCAGGCACGTGATTTGTCTTTGTTAGATGCCAAATACAAGGTGATGGCCGTGCAACCCGTAGATATGTTCCCTCATACGCATCATGTGGAAAATGTGGTGTTGCTGGAAAAAAGAGGATAATCCGGATAGTTCAATTATAAATTGTTTAAACAGTAAATAGAATTATGTCAAGAGGTAAGAATAGTGATTCCGGCAGGCCAAAGGCGAGAAGTGTTGCCCGATATACTATATATAATGTGACGGAGCCCGCTGAGCTGATGGATTTTCTGATGCGGAAAATGGCGGGAATCAGTCGTAGCAAGGTAAAGGCGTTGCTTGCCAACCGCGTGATTTTGGTAGATAATGTGATTACTACCCAATATAATTTCGCATTGAAACCAGGTATGAAAGTGCAGATATCCAAGGTGAAGAATAATCGTGAGTTTAAACATCCGATGCTGAAACTGGTATACGAGGATGCTTATATCTTGGTGGTGGAAAAGAAGGAGGGACTGCTTTCTGTCAGCACAGAACATCAGAAGGAGCGTACTGCACAACATATTTTGAATGAGTATGTAAAACGTTCACATCGTTTCAACCGCGTATTTGTAGTACATCGTCTGGACCGTGAAACTTCGGGGTTGATGATGTATGCCAAAGATGAAAAAACCCAGAATACTTTACGTGATAATTGGCATGATATTGTGACGGACCGCCGTTATGTGTCTATCGTTTCTGGTGATATGGAGAAAGATTACGGTACTGTAGAGTCTTGGTTGACCGACCGGAAATTGTATGTCTATTCCAGTCCTGTAGATAATGGGGAAGGTAAGTTTGCGGTCACTCATTATAAAACAATAAAGCGGGCCAATGGATATTCATTGGTGGAGTTGGATTTGGAAACAGGACGTAAGAATCAGATTCGTGTGCATATGTTGGATTTAGGTCACCCTGTTGTTGGTGACCGGCGCTATGGCAGTGAGTGTGATCCTTTAGGACGATTGGCGTTACATGCCTTCAAGTTATGTTTCTATCATCCGGTAACAAAAGAGTTGATGGAGTTTGAAACTCCTTATCCTACGGCATTTAAAGGATTAATGCAGAAAAAATAGAAAGTTTCTTCTGTTAAAATTAAATATAAGGCTTCTTTGCATTTATTTTGGGCAGAGGTTAAGAATAAAAAAGCAATATCCATCCATTTACCAAACTGTAGACGGATGGATATTGTTGTTTTTAGAGATTTGGCAGTTTCATTATTAAATTGCCTTTCTTAATGCAAGAATGGTCATGTAGTCCGTAAGCATTCGGCCTCGTGCGTGTTTCTCTCCAAGTTATAATAAAGTCAAAAGCC
>OWJJ01000184.1_pt1 | contig 43181 bp, 28 predicted proteins | sample 1732811 | NCBI WGS metagenome assembly OWJJ01 (sample SAMN05065756, study PRJEB22554) | human gut metagenome | biome: ENVO:2100002; feature: ENVO:00000062; material: ENVO:00002003 | host: Homo sapiens | place: USA
GAGCCTTATCGTCGGCAGCGTCAGATGTGTATAAGAGACAGGATAAGGAAGGCAAGATAAAGAAGAATAGCAATGGCGCATTTAATCCATTGTGCGCGTGTGGCTTGTCTCATAATGGTATATATTTGAACTAGGTTCTGAAATCTTAATCGTTCAAGAATGGAAATAAATCACTCATGCCCAAGAATCCTTCGTGCTGGGCTGTATATTCGGCTGCCAATACAGCTCCGAGTACAAAACCTCCACGACTTTTTGCATCGTGTGTGAGGGTAATGCTGTCCACATCCGATTCGTACCGGATGGTGTGCAGACCGAACACCTCTCCTTCACGGATGGAAGCGATGGGAAGTTCGTTCGGAGCGCAGTCGTTGGTTCCGCTAATGCTTCCGTCCGGTGCGGTGAATGTTCCTTTCACCCATTTGTCCTTGCGGTCTATATTCTGTAAGATACCTTCCGCCAGAGTGATGGCTGTTCCGCTCGGAGCGTCCAGTTTGTGAATATGATGCGTCTCGCTCATCGTCACGTCATAATTGGGGAACTGATTCATGATCTTAGCCAGATACTTATTGACAGCTGAGAAGATGGTAACTCCCAGACTGAAGTTGGACGACCAGAAAAGGGTCTTTCCACCTTCCGTACAGAGCTTTTTGATTTCTTCGCCATGTTCGGCCATCCATCCGGTGCTGCCTGATACCAGCTTCACACCGGCTTTGAAGGCTTTCATATAATTACTGTAAGCTACCATCGGATTGGTAAACTCAATGGCTACGTCAGCCGATTTGAATGCTTCCGATTCGAAGTCTTCCTGATTATTGATGTCGATGATGCAGACAATTTCATGTCCGCGACTACGGGCTACCTTTTCTATCTCCTTGCCCATCTTTCCGTAACCGATCAGTGCTATTTTCATTGTTTTCTGACTTATATTCAAAATAATAGTTGCAAAGATAGGATTTTTATTACATTTGCAGTGCACATTAACGTCTTGTTAACATGGAACATCTTCTCCACTACGTGTGGAAACATAAATTATTTCCTCTGAAAGTACTGCAAACCACTGAAGGCTTACCGGTAGAAGTGATTGATTCCGGTCTGCAAAATCCCAATGCCGGTCCTGACTTTTTTAATGCGAAACTAAAGATTGACGGTACGCTATGGGTGGGAAATATAGAAATACATATACACTCTTCGGATTGGCTCCGTCACGGTCACGATAAGGATAAAGCATACGATTCGGTCATTCTTCATGTGGTCGGTGAGGCGGATATGGAGGTAACCCGCACGGACGGCGGGCGAATTCCGCAATTAATATTGACTTGTCCTGAAAATGTGCAGTCTCACTATCATGAGCTCTGTGTAGCCGATCAGTATCCGGCTTGTTATCCTATCCTCGCCTCTCTTCCCAAACTTACCGTCCATTCTTGGCTGACAGCTTTGCAAACGGAACGTTTGGAAGAAAAAGCCTGCTTGATAACGGAGCGCTTGAAGCATTGCAATCATAATTGGGAGGATGCCTTCTTTGTCACTCTTGCCCGCAATTTCGGTTTCGGCTTGAATGGAGACGCTTTTGAAACGTGGGCGGGAATGTTGCCTTTCCGTGCGATAGATAAACATCGCAATGATTTGTTCCAGATAGAGGCTTTCTTTTACGGCTTGGCAGGATTGTTGGAAGATTCGTTTCTTAAAAAAGGGCAGGAGGATGAGTATAGTCTACGTCTTATCAAGGAGTTCCGTTACTTGCAGCGGAAGTTTGAATTTACCCAAGTGATGAATGCTACTCTTTGGCGTTTTCTCCGGCTTCGTCCCGAAAACTTTCCTACTGTTCGTCTGGCTCAGTTGGCCTACCTTTATCAAAGAGGGGATAAGCTGTTCTCGCGGTTGCTGGAAGCAGGGACACTGGCGGAGGTGAGGACACTTCTTGAGGTCGGCACTTCTTCTTATTGGGAAAGTCATTATCTGTTCGGCCGGATTTCCTCGCAAAAGAAGAAAACGATGGGAGAGCGGTCAAAAGACCTGATTATTATCAATACAGTAGTTCCTTTTCTTTATACCTACGGACTGCATAAGGCAGATGAGGGAATGTGCGAACGTGCCGGGCGCTTTCTGGAAGAATTGAAAGCGGAAGACAATCATATTATCCGTTCGTGGAGTGCGGCAGGTCTTCCGGTGGTCAGTGCGGCGGACAGTCAGGCGTTGATACAGTTGCAGAAAGAGTATTGCGACCGGAGAAAATGCCTGTATTGCCGTTTTGGTTATGAATATTTGCGGCACAAATAATCAAGATATCAAACTAGTCATTATCTTTGCAGCGTCAATCAAACTCTTAATTTATATCGTGTTATGAGAGCTAAAAAGTTTGTATACTGCTTGCTGATGATAGTGTTGTTTGCTGGTATTCCCACCGGTAAGGCGGTGGCGCAATCCGGTGAGGACTTCAAACCGTTTTTGGATAAGTTTACTTCCAGTGCAGCATTCCAGTACACTCGCATTAAGTTCCCGTTGAAAACTCCGATTACCTTATTGGCGGATGATGGTGAAACAGAGAAGACATTCCCTTTTACTAAGGAAAAATGGCCTTTATTGGATAGCGAGACGATGAAAGAAGAACGTATCGCGCAAGAAGAGGGGGGAATTTATGTTTCCAAATTCACATTGAACGAGCCTGATCGCAAAGTGTTTGAAGCCGGTTATGAGGAATCGGAAGTCGACTTGCGTGTCGAATTCCAGCTCTTGCCTGATGGAAAATGGTATGTAGTAGATTGCTATACAGGATGGTACGGCTACGACCTGCCTATTGCTGAATTGAAACAGACGATACAACAGGTAAAGGAAGAGAATGCAGCTTTCAAGGAAATACATCCCTAGCGAATAGCCGGTAGGGACTTTGTTTATGGCGTCCCTACATAATACCCCAGTTCGGACTCTTTTCCGTCCACCATCTCTTTGACAATACCGTTTTTGGCATTGAACTCTTGGAAGAGTTCCTCATAGTCACGTGTATAGTCGGCGTCCGGTACTACATTGACATCAAAGGTCAATTCCGCTTTCCCGTCGGGAAGCATATTCCCGAAAATCCGGATGCGGTGAACAACCTCGCCTATATTCTTAATACTGTTGTAGGTTGCCTTGAATTGTCTGATACCCTCTTCCGGAATGATGATATGTGAACTTTTATCCAGAATGATACAGCCACAAGAAGGCTGGATATCCGAAATGACCAGAGGAGCGTCACCGGTGTTGGTGATTGTGAACATGATATCTAGTTGTTGCCCTTGTTTGATAGGATAATAATGCCTTACCGAGTCTTTTATGACCATAGTTGTAGGACGTACTTTCTTCTTACACCCTGAGAGGAAGAAGGGAAATACTGTTAATAAGAGGATATAAAGTACCGATTTGTTCATAGTGGATGTTTTATGTTGGGGGTTACCTTATTTTTACTTTTTATGGAACGAATACGATTTCATCTATACCGATCTGGGCTCTTGGCTTTTTAGATCCCATGATCTTTATATTTACCAGTTCTGTCCCGTTCAAATCTATCGAAGTGGTTGTTTTTACTAATTCGCCCTTTTCAACGGAATCATCCGTCTCCAGATTGATTGTCTTATAGATTGCTCCGTCCTTCGATATTTCGATTTGCCGGGGAGGGTAGAAACGATGTCTGGGAAGATTCAAGAAACTGATATAAATGTTTCCTGTCTTATTGATACCTTTTACAGGCAGACTGATTTCATATTCTTCTTTCGGAAGAGTTGTCCAGCCGCAATGATAATTGCCGGGTAAACCGTGCGTGCTGTCTGTGAGCCTCTTCAACCCATCTTTGTCCGTTGGAGGAGTTGAAGAAGGCATGATTCCGAGAAATAAGTTCTTTTTAATGTCGGAAGCAAGTATATACTGTTCCCATTCTTTTATATAGTAGTCGATTTCGTCGGCCGATTCATTATAGTACTCCATCCCCGTGAAAGCATGATGTTCTTTGAGTTGGGTAAGCCATTTCCGCGCTTGCGGAGTCGGTTGGATTTGTTTTCCGTTTCGTTGGGCATATCCGTAAGGATCATAACTATGGTTGCGTCCCATCTCCAGACGTGTATAAGACAAGGCTGTCTGGAGTTCATGGAGTTTTTTACGTTCTTTTCCTTTCGCATCGGAAACATAATCGCCCATTTCATCATAGAATTTGATAAACTTCTCCGGATTGAGGAATGACTGCTCCAATTCTGCAATACCGGCATAGATACCTAACTTCTTACCGGACTGGACGCTGTTTTCCAGGTTAATGTAATAGTCGTACAGCCATTTCTTTGATAGGGGGTACTCTTGATTGAAATAGTCTCTGACCAGTTCCTCAACGGGAAGTTCCGGGTTGATGAGAAGTGCCGACAGTACAAAAGTCCTCATTTCATCGAAAGAAGAATAGCTGTATCCGCTTCCGTTGAAGAAAATGCCACTGGCTCCGTTCTGCTTGAAGAACCGGAGTCTCTGCTGGGCTATCTTCAATATGGGGAAAGGTGTCAGATAGTCATCGAAGTTGTTGATGTAATCCCATATATAAATGTTCTTCGTAACTTTCTTCCATTGATTCAGCTGTTGCATAAACTTTTTTTCCTGTGCATTCTTGCCGTCTATCCGTCGGAGTGGAAAGTCTATGGCACTGACAATGATACCTGCATTGGACGGCAACTGTTTGTCCGTAACCTGCTTGGTGCTCAGATAGGATATGGTAAAAAAGGAATGTTTGGGAAAACGTTGCGACAGCCGGAGTAACAGTTCTGTGACGGCAGGTGTTGCGTTCTTCTCCGTATTTCCCATCGCTGTGCAACTGGCGCAAGTACAGGCGTACGGAGTATCATCCGGAGCAATGACAAAACGAGAACTTCCCTTTTCACCGATATTATCTACGATATAGCTCTCAATTTGCCGATACATCTCTTCGGAAGAGAAACAAAGTTGTGAGTCGTCTGTCTTACCGTGGATGGTAGCATATACCTTATCTACATTGTCTCCCAATACTTTTCTCAGGTTGTGTCCCCATATACCCCAACTGTCGTCAAAGTTATTGAGTCCCATTACTCCCGTATAATCGGGATTCAGACCGGAAGGGGAATAGATACTTTGATAATCAAAAGCAAACGTACCGCAAGTATCTGTCAGATTGATGATGGCGGGAGGAAGGTCGGAACCGTCGATACGCGGGTCTTCCTTGCTTATCTTTTTTATTAATTGGTATTGCAGCCACAACATTTGTCTGTCATCGGTAGCTGTGAGTTCTATATTCGATCCTTTGATAGCGATCCTGAACCCTTCCTGCAAGGTCGGATCTATGTGTATGATAACACGCCACATTTCCTTCTCCGATACCCCGAAAGCGACCATTTCATCGTCATTTGCACGCTTCTTGAGGTGCTCGTACAGGTATTTGGCCCATCGGGTATCTTTGTCCGTCGGGTCTTCGCCGATTGTGACGAGGTAGCCTTCCTTGGAGGCAAATATCTCGGTGCGCGCCTGCATACGGCAGCCGGATAAAAGGCAGCAAACGCATATCATTCCTGCCAGTAGGGGGCATAGCTTATCAGAATGAAATATAGATCTGTGCATAGATATTATATAGGTTTTTATAGCGTGTCGATACCGTTTCTATTCGATGGAGCGGATCCGTTCCCCGCACTGTATTCGTCTGGTTATAATAGGTATTCCAAGTCCCCATCAGGCCGATGGTAATGTTGGGACTGACCATATATTGACCTCCCAAACCTACCATTGTGTTGGTATGTGAGAAGGAACCGGGCAACGCATAGTCTAATACGGCCGTTTCCGGTGCCGAACCGATACTTGCCATGGCATTGATATTTGTCTTTCCATCGCTGGCAGGGAAATATTTCGCACCGACCTGCGCATTGTAATAGAATTTGGAGTTAAAGAAATGAAGGTCGAGTTTGGCGTTAAGCCGGACCTCTTCGATGGTCTTGGCTACCTCTCCGCCAACGGTGAGCAGATTTGTTTTCGACTCATCCCATCCTGTGAATATGTATCCGTTTTCTCCGTTGCTTCCGGCAAAGAATTCGTTATTCCACTCATAATGCTTGTTGTAGGCAGCTACCCGTCTGTAGCCGACGTGTCCCGCTATTTCCCAGTCATTCTTGAGATAATGGCGCAATGCTACATCGGCAGTAATGTCCGGAAAGTATTTGGTGGCAAAAGCGGCATTGATCGTAGTGCTCCATTTCGGTGAGAAGTGATGCGTCCATTCACCTTGTACCTGAATGCCGACTCCTCCCGGCGTCTGTTCCTCCGCCTCCATATTATCGCTTGCCGATCCGCTTCTTCCGGCATAGTTGATACGTCCGGTATAAGTGTTTTTCCGGTTTTTACGGGTATATTCGGCTGTGGCGACAGAGGTGATAATATCCTCTTCACCATAGCGGGCACGCAGATAAGTCAGGGCTATCTCATTTTTAAGCATCATGCTTCGTAAGCCCGATAAATGCCGTTGGAAAGAGCGATATTCCATGATTGAAGGCTCGTAGAATTTCTGATAATAGTATGCGGAATCAGCTTGTCTGTTAGCCTCATACACCACTCCCTTTGTGTATTTCAGAGATTTGTTCTGACTGTCGAAAAGTAAAGCTGTGTCAAGCACCGCAAGGGCTTGCTCAGGTTCTTTCGCTTTTGTCAGTTGCAAAGCGCGGTATTCACTGCTTTGCGAGAAAGCGCCTATAATCTCCTTATTACTTGGATATTTGTTGAGTATCGGCTTCAAGAATTCCAGCGAAGCTTCGTATTTCTTGTCACGGTCCAATACGGTAGCCCTTTTGGCTTGATAGAATGGCTCTTCCGGATAGAAATTGATGCCTTGTGCCGTATATTTCTCGAATTCATCGTATTTCCCCAATAATCCGGACGAGTTGATGGCATAGCGTAACCCTAAATCACTCGATGGATTCAGGCTGACGAGCTTGACGGATTCATCGTATGCTTTCCGCGTAGCCCCCGCTTCCATACATTTCTTGATGTAAGGAATTGCCAGTTCCTCGTATCCTATCACGTAGAAGATGCGCATATCCTCATCACTCTGTTCGATGGCAGACAGATAAAGTTGCAAGGCTTCTTCTGTTTTATCCATTTTATCGAGGATAAATGCCCTTTTCAACGTGCCGTTTTCATAATCGGGGAAATGAAGTGTGATGGTATCCAATGTGGCGAGCGCTTCGTTGTAACGCTTCATATTGATATAGCAACTCAGTGCTTTTTCCCATGCGGCACCGTTGACTTCGTTGTCTATATGCCTTTGTGAAACGAATAATACATGAGGCAATGCCTCCGAATACAGGCCGAGTTCCATAAGTCTTTCGGCTTTCTTCATGTGAAGGGAAGACATAGCCAAAGTAATGTCGTAATCGTCGGGATACATATCATACAGCTTCTTTAAAGCCGAGTAAGCGAGATCGTCCTCATTCATTTGACGATAAAGCATATATTCCTTATACAAGATTCCCTTGTCTGTGTTACCGTATTGTTTCTTCGCCTCTCTGATATAGAAGAGCGCATCATCGGTGTATCCCCTTGTCACGGAGGTATTCAGCAGATAGTCCAATGCTTCCTTATCCTTGTTTCCACCTTCATAAGCCATTCCGTAGAGTACATAAGGATCCCGTTGCTTTTCGGAGCGGGCGGCTTCCAGCAACAGATTGTTATACATACGTCGTATTGCCGGGCTGTTATTTCTTCTCATCTGTTCCCGTACAAATACCAATGCTTCCGGAAAACGTGCCAATTCACCGAGAATTCCGGCTCTTTTGATGATAAGCGCGGAACTTCCGGGAATAGCGGCCAATCCATTGGACGACCATCCTAAAGCGGCTTCCCGGTTACCTTCCTGCAAATGCAGATTGATAATGTCCAGATAAAACTCTTCATTGTCGGGAGATATCTTGATGAGCTCGGTCAGTCTTTCGATTGCTTCCTTCCGGTTACCGCCTTTTTTCATCTGGCGATATCCCATTTCCAGACTATATACATAATCCTTCCGTAAAATGGTATCGTTCGGATAAATCTGATTGATACGTCTCAGCAAACGGTCGGCTTCCACATCGTTATTCTGTTTGCGGTACAGCTCAATCTTTCGGCGCCACAATCCGCGCCAATACGGATTTACTTCCAGCAACTCATTTACATAACAAATCGCACTGGAGTAATTTTCTGTGATGTCCTCGACATCCACCAACAAATGTTTGGCATTGACATTATTATAATTATCCTCCACCGCTTTGACAAGATGATAACGAGACTGATCGTAGTCTTTCTCATGGAACCAGTATTTACCCATGAGCCATTGAAGATCGGAGACTTTCGGGTATTTCTGAAGTCCTTCATCCAACAGTGCTTTCCCCGCTTCCCACTCTTCATTGGCAAAATGCTCCTGTATGATCTGGGCATATTGCTCCGGCGTCTGGAAACCTTTGTCGCTTCCGATGGAAGAGGTTATCAGCAGGAGCAAACAACCTAATATGGTAATTTTATGGAGGAATACTCTGTTCATCTTATCTTATTGTTTATACATTCTTATATTGTTGCGGGCTCAGGATTGATATTGGCATCTTTCTCATTGGCGTTTTCTTTCTTCTGTTTGAATCCTGTCCGTTCCATCTTCTTCCACTTGAAGTCCCTTTTGGTCAGATAACTGAGATATCCCCTTAGAGAACAGAACGTGATGATGGGATGGTAGAAAATCGGTTCCAATATGGAGGCAATGATAATCCATAAATATTCGTACCCTCTTTTATAAAGCATTCCGACGTAGTAATCGTAAGTGATGACCACGATGGACAGGAATTGGCAGAATACGTAAATGGTCAGGTAAATCATCCATGCCGTATTCCAGTTGACAGCCCCTGTAAAAGCCATATAAATGAAAACGCCGAATCCCGTAACCTCAATGATGGGTGCCAAGAATTCAAAGATAAACATATAAGGCAGGGTTAACAATCCCATCTGTTTATAGGTTTTCTTGAAAATCATCTTGTGATGGACGCTCAATGTCTGGAACAATCCCCGTGCCCAACGAGTGCGTTGGCGGTAAAGCATTGCCAGGTTGGGAGGCCCTTCCGTCCAACAGCAAGTGTCCGGTATCTGCACTATCTTGTAAGGCCGGGAGAAGTCGCACATATATCCCACCATGCGGGTAATCATGTCCATGTCTTCCGCAAAGGAAGTACCGTCATAACCTCCTGCCGCAATGGCTACGGAACGGTCAAAAAGCCCGAATCCACCGGATACATTCGGCATCCCGTTGATGGCCGACCATCCCATCTTACCTATCAGATAGGAACGCATATATTCCAGGTTCTGGAAAAGCGGAATAGGGGTACGCGGAGTCTTGACATCAACAATCTGTCCGTCCTTCACTACGCAACCGTTAGCCATCAGCATGGTTCCGCTCACGGCAATCACTTGTTTGTCAGAAGATATAATCGGTGAAATGCAACGGTACAATGCATATTTCTCCAGAATACAGTCCACATCCGTACAGATAAAATAAGGATAGGAAGAGGCGTTGATACCTGCGTTGGAAGCGTCCGCTTTCGTTCCTCCGTTCTCTTTATCGACAACGATGAGACGGCTGTACTTCGGATTCGTAGACTTTAGAAGTCTTTTGAACGGTTTGGTCTTGATTCGTTCGATGTATGCGTATGGTACTTCTACCAGCTCATAATGTTCGGTGATTTTCTCCAAAGTCTTGTCCGTGCTACCGTCATTCACGATAATAACTTCGAAAGCCGGGTACTCGAGGGCAAGCATCGAATTAATATTGTCGATAATGGTCTTTTCTTCGTTGTAGGCGGGGGCAATGACCGAAATACCCGGTGTATAGGGAGATTCTTTGATAATTTTCCGCACATAACTTTCCACATAGTAGTCTTTTCTCCGTTTCAAGGAAATGAAGGAGAGGAAAGCGAACACGACAAAGGATATCGCCAGCATACTCGTATAAAAGAATACGAAATAATTGAAGAAGGTAAATAGTATATCTTTCATATTCTTTTTATATTAACTGGTTAATGAGCGGGTGTTTTGTATGAGCGAATAAGATCGCTGTATGAGAATCGGCTTTTCTCTCCAATTGATCGAATGTTTTCCTGCCCATAGCGCTGTAATCGTAGAGGGCTTTCAGAATCACTCGCTTTGTTCCCCAATTGTCGGCGTCGTCGTAAGCATTGTACAGGAATCCTAAGGCCTTGTCAGTTTTCAGTTCTGCAATAGCTGTGATAATCTGCCTTTTGACTTCTTCGGGCTGCACATGATACATCTCTATTAGCTTCGGCTCCACCTCTTTGTACTTAAGTTTGCCTAACGTCTTTATTGCCTCGCTTCGTATTTCTACAGAACGGGCATTGATTTGCTTGGCGAGAGTCGGGGCGCTTTCTGTTTCATTATAGAGTCTGATCTCATTGATGAAGAATATCTTCACATTTTCTTCAGCCGAAGTATTCACCCATTTAATGAAACTCGGTGTATTGTAGCCTACTTTCCGGCGGTGTTCGAGGATAGCGTGTAACTCCATCATATCCCATTGCCTTAGCTTCATGCTGATGTCTTCATCGAAGAAACGGAACGGGTTTCCCTGACTTAACCACATATATGTATAGCGTGCCGAATTCCTTAACTCTATTTTGCGGTGATAAAGGAAACGCACCAATACAGCCTCAGAAGCGTATCCATTAATGGATTGAATGATTTTCAGAGCTTGTATCTTGGCTCTCTTAGTCCCGAATTGCAGCTCATGTTCGAGGAAACGGGTTATCTGAAATACGGTTTGTATGGATTGATAGTTCAATTCATTGAGCTCATTTTCATGTGCGCTCTTGATTTCGGTCAGTAATTGGGTGATGATACGCAGTTCGTTGGTTTTGGGACGTTTTTTGGTATCATACTTCAGTCTATCGGCAATTTCTTGCTCGCTTATCGTATTGGTATCCAGTGAGATGGATTTCATCTCTTCATAATATTTGTCGTGAGCCTGAAGGTATCTCTTTTTTTCTTTACGTCTCTTAAATATACCGTATATAATATGGAATAGGAGAAATAGGTACGCAATGATGCAGAACATTACAGCAATCGAACATATTCTTATTATTAAAGGATAGCCAATAAACTTGTAATATATCCAGTAGAAATAATATTCTATGTAATCTATTCCATATAATACTTGTTCCATTTCTTTTGATATATTTAGCCAAAAACTTGTATATTCAAAACGAATTCCTTACATTTGTTGTATGAGATGTCTTGTTCTTATGCAAATATAAGAAATAACTTGTATATATTATCCATCACCGATGAGCAAGGCTTTTGCGATAAGTTTTATAGCTACTTGTTATTTTCGATGGAAAGGGAAGAAATTAAAAATAGACGGGGCTGATATATGATTGTAGGTTAAATATTTTTGTGATTAGTTAACGGAATGGGCTTGCTTATGGATGGCATAAAGCGTGCATTCAATTAAGAAAAGGAAGATAAACGGTTATTAAATTTGAGAATTATGACGAAGATTAAAGGTTGGATGTTTGCCCTTATGGGGGCTATGTTGATGGCGACTTCTTGCTCCGATACGGAGTTTAAGAATGGGAATGAGGATGCAGGGACTGCTGCCCCGAAAAACTCTTCTGCGCTTGTGAGTGTGTATTCTGATAAAAGCGGTTCGGAAGCGAGTCTGCTTGTCGGAGATGTGCTGGTGGAAAATACCCGTACACTTAAGTTGAATGTTCCTGCTGCTTGCGAGACGGTGTATATGAAATATAATACGGTGTCGGGAACAACTGCTATGAAGGAGTTTGCGTTATCCTCTCCTCTTACTCGTAGCGCGGATGAGAGTGATTTCCTTTATGAAACCAACCGCATAGCATCGGTTACACTTGCGCTTCCTGAAGATGCGGTACAATCGACCAGTGAGACGGATGCGGGTTATCTTTTCTATCATAACACAGGTGTAGTTATGTTTGAGGACGGATGGCCTACCGATCGGGAAATCTGGTATGATGAAGATTTTAACGATGTTGTTTTTGAGTACGACTTGAAAGTAACTGAGTGTCAAGATGAGGAACGGATGGCTATTCAAGGGAGTAAAGAGGAACTGCTGCTTACTTTGGATGTCCGTGCTGTCGGTGGAATGTATCCTACTACATTAGGTGTTGTGCTGAGCGATTTGGATAGTAAGTATGTAGATCGGATTACGGCAAAACTTCTTTTGAAAGGCGGACAAGGGACTATGAGAGAGCTGAAAAAAGAAGAGCTTTCTGCAGCTGATAAAGTAATTGTGGATGTGCCGAATTGGTGTTGGAATAATGATACGGAAGGCCCCAATCGATTTGCAAAATTGACAGTAGATAAAGCCCAGCCTAAAGGTACGGTCATTACATTGAATGGTTTATCTTCTTTGGACAATGATAAAGACGGCGAACCGAAAAATTATTTCCAGGTAACACCTGGTCATATCAGGGAAGGGTTGCCTATGCTACGTGCTGAAATTCGATTGATTGGTAAGGAAGGTTTGACAGGAGATGAAAGAAAGGCTCAGCTTGAAGCGTTTGAAAAGTTGATTCTTGACACGAAGCGACAAAACTTCTTTATCGTTGCATCTCATGATAACAACGATTTTGAAATCCACATGAGAGGGTATGAGCCGACTTCTGCTTACGAGGGTACATATAATGATTTGGTTCAGAAAACTCCTTCATTGCAGGGCGCTGATTTGTATTCTAATGAAAGGGGTGCTACTTGGGGAATTAAAGTTCCGGTCGGGACCTGTCATATCTATGAAGTCAAAGAAGGTAAGTCGCTGAAATTTCAAGAAGCTTATCCGGATTTTTACAAATGGTTAGATTCAAAGGGTGCTGCTTATAAAGATTGGTATCTCCATCCGGATGACGAGAAAATAGTAAAAGCTTGGTAATACAAATGCATACCCGATACGTTATTTGAGGTATTTTGTACAATTTGAACCCCTCTTTTTTCGAAAAGAGGGGTTTCTTTGTATCCGAAAGAATGATCTTTAAACTAATACCGTAAATAATGAAGCGATTTTTTATTAGCTACAGTCTGATTACTTTTCTTCTTTTGAATAGTGTGGCGCTTTTTGCTCAACATACTAGCGTCTTTGCGAAACAGTGGAAAATAGAAGATGAATCCCATGCTTTACAGATAATAGAACATGCCGATACATTGGAACTGATTGTACCGGGTGGGTTGACTCTATGGTCCTCACAGCGTCTGACGGGTGATTATGAAATCAGTTACCATATCTGTATGGTGATGAAAGGGGGAAGGCACGACCGTCTGAGTGATTTGAATTGCTTTTGGGCTGCCAATGATCCTAAACATCCCGACGATCTTTTTGCTCGCAGTCAGTGGCGCAACGGTGTCTTTAAGAACTATAATACATTGAACCTTTTTTACGTTGGATACGGGGGAAATGATAATTCCACCACCCGTTTCCGACGTTACAGAGGAGAATATTATGGTATTGCAGTTGATAAAGTCAAACCGCTATTGAAGGAGTATACCGATGCGCCGCATTTGCTTGTACCCAATAAATGGTATGAAATCCGGATTCGGGTAGAAAAAGGAATGACTACTTACGCAGTGAATGGTGAAGAATTATTCCGCTATACCCTCATCGGAAACGAAGGAGACGGACATTTCGGTCTGCGCCTTTTGCAAAACCACGTGTTGTTTACCGGCTTTAAAGTGACTTCTTTTTGAGACTGTTTATACCGCATATAGAAACCTAAATAAGATATAAATATCCATGATGAAACAACTCTTTACCAGATTACGGGTGATTACCCTATTTTCATTTTTGTGTTCAGCATTTCTTCATGCGCAAGTCGTGACCGACGAGCGGATGTTCTCTTTCGAGGAATCGAAGATTCCGGATTACATAACAGGTGTCAATTCGCAACTCTCTATTTCCGATACACATTATAAAGACGGAAAACATTCGTTGAGATGGGGCTTTGAGCCCGGAGGGGTATTGGAATTGAAGAAGGATTTAAAGTTTGAAAAGAAAGACCCGACGGGTAAAGATTTATATCTTTCCGCTTTTATAGTATGGGTGTACAATGAGGAGCCTCAGGATGCAACAATTGAGTTTGAGTTTTTGAAAGATGGCAAGAAATGTACTTCGTTTCCTTTCGGAATCAATTTCAGCGGTTGGCGTGCCGCATGGGTTTGCTACGAACGGGATATGCAGGGTACTCCGGAAGAAGGGATGAATGAGCTTCGTATTGTTGCTCCGAATGCAAAAGGAAGCCTTTTCATCGATCATTTGATCACTGCTACGAAGGTGGATGCCCGTCAGCAAACAGCCGACTTGCAAGTCCCTTTTGTCAATGCTGGAACTAATAATCATTGGTTGGTTGTCTATAAACATTCATTGTTGCAGCCGGATATCGAACTGACTCCGGTGAACGATGTGCAAAAGAAAGAGATGAAGTTGCTGGAGAAGCGTTTCCGTGACATGAATTATACAAAAGGTAAAGTATCGGATAAAGAGATACAGACTATCCGCAAGAAATATGATTTCTATCAGATTACCTATAAGAATGGCAAGGTTTCGGGGGTACCTATTTTTATGGTACGTGCTTCGGAGGCTTATGAACGCATTATACCGAATTGGGACAAAGATATGCTGACTAAGATGGGTGTGGAGATGCGTGCTTATTTCGACTTGATGAAGAAAATTGCCGTTGCCTATAATAATAGTACGGCGAAGCCGGAAGTTCAGAATGAAATGAAGAAGAAGTTCCTGGCAATGTATGACCATATTACCGATCAGGGGGTGACGTACGGTAGTTGTTGGGGAAATATTCATCATTACGGGTATAGTGTCCGTGGTCTGTATCTGGCTTATTTCCTGATGAAAGATGTGTTGCGTGAGGCCGGTAAATTGCAGGAAGCCGAACGTACCTTGCGTTGGTATGCCATCACTAATGAAGTATATCCGAAGCCGGAAGGTAACGGTATCGATATGGATTCATTCAATACACAGACTACCGGTCGTATAGCAAGCATTCTGATGATGGAAGATACTCCTGAAAAGTTACAATACTTGCGGTCCTTTTCCCGTTGGATAGATTACGGGTGTCGTCCGGCTCCGGGATTGGCTGGTTCGTTTAAGGCGGATGGGGGTGCTTTCCATCATCGTAACCTTTATCCGGCTTATGCCGTCGGTGGTTTGGATGGAGCGACTAATATGATTTATCTTTTCAATCGTACAGAATTTGCTATCTCTGAACTGGCGCATGAAACAGTTAAGAATGTGTTGCTTGCCATGCGTTTTTATTGCAATAAACTGAACTTCCCATTGGCCTTGTCCGGTCGTCATCCCGATGGAAAAGGAAAATTAGTGCCGATGCATTATGCAATGATGGCTATGGCGGGAACCCCCGATGGAAAGGAGGAATTTGACAAAGAAATGGCAGCCGCTTATCTGCGCTTGGTGTCCGGTGCTTCTTCCGATGATCAAGAACCGGAGTATATGCCGAAAGTATCCAATGCGCAAGAGAAAAAGATTGCAAGGCAGCTTGTAGAGAAAGGTTTCCGCCCTGAATCCGATCCTCAAGGAAATCTGGCGATGGGCTATGGCTGTGTCTCTGTACAACGTCGCGGTAACTGGTCAGCAGTGGCGCGCGGACATTCCCGCTATCTTTGGGCGGCTGAACATTATCTGGGGCATAATCTTTATGGTCGTTATCTGGCACATGGAAGTTTACAGATTCTTACCGCAGCTCCGGGACAGACTGTGACGCCTGCTACCAGTGGATGGCAACAGGAAGGTTTCGATTGGAACCGTATGCCGGGTGTGACTTCCATTCATCTTCCACTTGAACAGTTGAAAGCGAAAGTGATGAATGTGGATACATTCTCCGGTATGGAAGAAATGCTTTATTCCGATGAGGCTTTTGCCGGCGGACTGTCACAACAGAAAGAGAATGGAAACTTCGGTATGAAGCTGCATGAACATGATAAGTATAACGGAACCCACCGAGCACGCAAATCCTTCCATTTCATCGGTGAAACAATCGTTTGTCTAGGCTCGGATATTGAAAACGCCAATGCGGAATATCCTACTGAAACCACTATATTCCAATTGGCGGTAACCGACAAAGCGGGACATGAGTATTGGAAAGGTTATCAAGGTGAAGGTAAAATATGGATGGATCATCTCGGAACCGGATATTATGTACCCGTTACGGCTCGTTTTGAAAAGAAGTTCCCGCAACATTCCCGTATGCAGGATACTGGTAAGGAGACGAAAGGGGATTGGGTATCATTGGTTGTCGATCATGGAAAAGCCCCTAAAGGTGGAAGTTATGAGTATGCTGTTCTTCCGCAGACAAGTACGGTTACCTTGCAAGCGTTCGCCAAGAAGCCTGCATATAAAGTTCTCCAACAAGACCGTAATGCCCACATCGTACAGTCTTTATCGGACAATATCTATTCTTATGTACTGTTTGAAACTCCACAAGCGTTGCTTCCCGGTGGATTATTGCAGCGGACGGATACTTCGTGCCTGGTTATGATTCGCAAAGAATCTCCGGAAAAGATGTTGTTGACCGTATCGCAACCGGATTTGGCATTGTATCGCGGTGCAAGCGACGAGGCTTTTGATAAAGACGGAAAGCGGGTAGAGCGCAGTATCTATTCCCGCCCGTGGATTGATAACGAAAGTGGTGAGATTCCGGTAACTGTAACGTTGAAAGGACAGTGGAATATAAAGGAAACTCCGTTCTGTAAAGCGCTCTCAGTTGACAAGAAGCAAACAGTACTCCGCTTCGCTTGCAAAGATGGTGCAAGTCTTGAAGTCATGCTGGAGAAGCGGTAGTTCCCTACGTTGAAAACTTTGGTTTCCTGCCTTGCAACTTTAGTTTCAAGCGCATGAAACTAGAGTTTCTTACCGATGAAACCAAAGTTTCCGCGTATGGAAACTAAAGTTTCTAACGGCTGAAACTGTATAGCTTCCGCATAAGATTGACAGTAATAAGCTGGCAACGTGTGACAGCAGTTCCTTCTGTCACATTGCCATCACACACTGCTGTCACAGTCTTACAGGTTTACTATCAATGCTTTATCCCCTTTTATGTGACGGATGACAGCAGATGGATGAGTTTAACTTTATGAGAGAGGTTAGAACATGAACATGGCAACCGCTACGATACGGTTATTGCATACAGCATGCGCATCTTTGATTTTCCCGTTCATTGGGTTGAGAGAACCATACCATGCTGTGCTTAACGTATACTCCAGTCCGAACTTCCAGTGAGGAACATTATAAGTCAGCTCTGCACCCGCCGTTACCAATTGGTCGAGATTTGTACCTGTTCCGTAAAGTTGCGCCTTTCCATTCGGAGCATATAATTCGTCGCTTGTTCCCAAGTTCTTGGCGTATCCGACGAAAATTCCCGGTTTCCACTTTTTCCCATAGACAAGGTTGAACCACGAGCTGGAAACACGAATTGGAGTGTACTTCTGTTCTCCTGTACGTTCATCGATAGATTCAATACCGAATCCACCGAGTCCGGAAGCCTGTGTAAGGTTGGAGCCCAGAACGCTTTTGGCTCCGATAAACCAATCTTTATTGGTATATTTCATGTGAGCCTCATAGGATAAAGTAGTGATTCGTTCGTCTACCTTGAATCTCTTCCCATTTCCACCGATAGCTTCCTTTCGTGGTTTCATTGACAGCATTTCGATTCCCGCACCAATCAGGAATCCTCCGTTTTTATAATCGGCTCCTACGTAAATTTCCGGAATACAGCCGTTTTTCAAGTATTCGTGGCTCTTTTTACTTTTAGTGGGTTCATCGGGATTGATACCTTGCGAGGTATATTGGGATTGCCATACGGCAGCTCCTGTCAGTTGGAAGTTCTTATTAGTATAGCGGTAACGAATTTGCGGTGCACGGCTGAATGGCTGGAAGGGTGCTCCGACAGAAAGATTCAGAATCTGCGGAGAAACATCTCCAAATAGTGGATGCCAAGTTTGACCGAGCAATAAGGCCGATTTCCCCCAATCCAGATTGAGATAAGCATGGCGCAGGCGGACTACCGAATAAGAAGTACCGGTACCCCGAAAGTCGGCTTCTATTTTGGCGGAAGTCTTGGCTGTCCCCAGTTTAGGACCGGCCACGTCTACTCCCAGACGTGAATATAAAGTATAGAAGTTGCTGCTTGGCGTTCCATTCAAGTCATTTCCGTCTTCGTCACGTACTTTATCTTTCGGATACATATAAAATAATCCGTCTACGGTTTCTTCATTGGCGCGACTGTTGTAGTAGAGGTCGGTGCGAATCTGTCCGTAAAATTTGAACTTGAAGTCCTTTATTTGAGCAAAACTGCCCGATACTATCATCAGGCAAAGAAAGATTAGAATGTATTTTTTCATCATGTGTTTGTTTATAGACGGGCGCAAAATTACAAAAAATAACCGTCAATTAACTTATCGTTGACCAAAAAAGCTAAGAACGGCTTGGTTGTACTTCTGGAGTGTGCCGCTTTTATGGATTGCTTTTAGCGATTTCCGGTCTGCTTCAGGCGCCAGGTATTCCCAGAAGGTTTTCATTTTATTGAGCAGTTGCCCTTCCCCTCCTTCCAATTGTGCGGCATATTGGCTGTATACGGATGTGTGCATGGAGTGTAGCTTGTTCCTCATTTCATCGGCGGATAGTGTACGGTTCTCTTTGTATTCCAGTGCCAATGCCGGATTGGCTAGTAATCCCCGTCCGATCATTATTCCGGTCAGCATGGGAAATTGCTCTTGGATTCGCAGGATATCTTCCCGTCTTTTTATATCACCGTTATAAATAAGCGGATGTTTGCAAACGCTTTGAAAAGCGGCAAAGCCTTTGAGGTCTACGTCTCCTTTATATTGCTGTTTGCCCAAGCGGGGATGCATCGTTACCTGTCTTAGAGGAAGGTCGTTTAATAGGGGAGCGATGGCGAGACACTCCTCCGGATTTTCCCAGCCCAATCTCATTTTTACGGAAAAGCGGATTTGCGGGTACTTCACGACTATACCTAATAATGTCTTGACCTCTTCCGGATAAGGAAGTATTCCCGAGCCGTTATGCCGTTTGGCTAAAAGAGGGAAAGGACATCCCAAATTGATGTCTGCTTCGCCGTATCCTTTTTCAATGAAAAGGGAAAGAATGGTCTCCGCTTTTTCTGCGGACGGAGCAATCAGCTGAGGAACTAAATGCGGCACATGATTGTTTGCGAAATCAATCTCTCTGACATCTTTATTCCTGAAACTTTCCTTCTCAATTCGTACAAACGGGGTATAATAAGTGTCTATACCACCGAAAACGGTAGCATGCGCATTGCGGTAAAATGCTTCTGTATAGCCTTGTAATGGGGCGAAATGAATGGGTAGCTGTTGCAGTTCCATCGATCTGATATTATTTTCTCTATTACTATCTCCTTGTTGCACTTGCAAAAGTACTGTATTTATGGTTCGGTTAGTGTTATTGTAAAAGAATAATTTAGGGTTAGAATTCAGAAATCTTTCTCTTGTAGATACGGAGGGGCGTTGAGAATGAAAATGAGAAGAGAAGAACCTCGCGGCCCCTCTCTTCCGGTGTTAAATTGATTAAAGTCTGATTTTCATATACGTTTTTTATCGGTTAGAAAAATTGTGTAGACACAAAGTCTATTTTATAGCGTTTAGCCATCCGGGTACATATCCCAAACGACTTTGAAGTTGTGCTTCATATAATGATTCTGGAGTTACTTTTGCTCCGATACTTTCTTCATAAGAAAGCTGGCTCTTATCTTTGAATGTAATAGTCCCTCCATAGAGACCGATTACAATAGGCGGGTAAATCTTCCACCATTTGTCATTAGGCAACCACCACGAGAAGCTTCCTGAATGTTCGTCAGTACCTGTCACATTCAGATTCCATAGAGTAAGATCGCTTAAATGGTTGGGTACTTCATTTTCATCTCCTCCAGCCCGATAATATACAAGTCCTCCACTGCAATTATCAATCAAAGTGGCTCTTGGTTGAGTAGCGTGAGCTTCAAAACAGGCGTCACTGCCCCAAGTGACGTTCCAAAGAACAGTGCCGATACTTGGTTTTGATACGCCACATCCGTGGAACTGCCCTTGACACTGCTTGCCTTTGCTGTCCTTTCCGGCACTTTCATCACGAACTTTACCGATAAAAATGCGTGAAGAACCTTGAGCACGTACAGCGGAATGGCCACGATAACCGCTGATGCGGATATTATAAGCGGAGCAGTTGGCTGATTCTGCCAACGATAATGCTTCGCTGACACTTTCGAAGTTAACATTACGAACCCATGAGTTGACTACACGATTTAACACCAGTGGTTTATATGCACCGTCATATTGCCAGCCAAATTGGTTTTTATCTACATTATAGTCGTCACCATGATGTGAAAATCCATCTAAAGCATTGCCAATAAATGAGAGATCTTCCACTCCAACATTTTCCATATATTTGTATTCACGGATCTCCCATCCTTCTACGTCATTGTATGCTATATCAATATCATGCATGATAGGTTCGTAGAAAGTCAGAGAAGTTCCACTCACACTTTTTACTTGATGAAACTCGGTGATTTTTACGCCATAGCTGTCGTTTGTATCCATATAGGTTGGATTCTTTGCAATAGCCCAACTGTTATTGATCGTCATTGGACCGATTTCACTTTGTACGAGATCTCTATTGCCACTACGTAAACGTAGTTGTACCCAACTACCACTTTTGATATTCGTTGTTCCATCTACTTTTATAGTAAATGTTCCTCGTGTTGCGTTCTCGGTAACTGATGCTAGTTTCTTTGAATTATTCGGATGGTTGGGGCTGTTGGTATGCTTTATAGTCAATAATGCAGGAGATGAACCTGTATTGGTGACGCTGGTTGGTAAGTTTGGGGTTTCCATAATCAGACGTGTTTTGCTCGGTCCGTCTCCTTTAATGACAAAGTTTCCGGCATAGATTTCAATACCTGTGCTGACGTTATTATTTTTAGAGTCGAGAGCGTCCTGTTGTTTATCAGGATCTTTCTTATTGTCATCGTCATTATGCAATACATAGTCACCAGCGGGAAAATAGATAACGACTCTTGCGTTTGGTTTGATGGCTGATGTATTCTTGGTTCTTGTCATATCGTTCTCTTCTAGAATATCAATCAGTGCTTGCCGGGCATTCATCTTTTTATCCGTCATCCGTTCTTTTACGTTGAACACTTTGTATCCTAAAGAAAATGCGCCTTGCGGCGCACTTTCTCCATGATTATATCCAGCATACGAGTAGTCGAGCAATACATTTTCATTTCCTGTTTTAAACCTTTGCCAGGCAGTTGCCGAATTGGCATCTATTTCTGTTGTGAGCAATTTTACCGGTAGTTTGACAACTCGGCAATAGCCTTCTTTCGAAAATATTTTGATGTATATTAGCTCTTCATATTCTTTATTTTGCACGTTTGTTGCAGGAGCTGTTACAATCAATTCCGTTTCAGTCAGTTTGATACCCCATGTATTGTTTTCAATGACAGCAGTTTCTACGTTGGCCTGTTGCACATTAAAACGTTGTTCTTGTTTCAGCCCGAAAGTAACGGTACCACTGTGTTCAATGGTTAGATAGAAGTCCTTACCGTAAATGGGTACCGTGACTTGACTTTCGTCAGCACGTATAGTAAAAGTTGCTTCTCCTGTAGCTTCGTCAATTTCTACGTTGCTGAATATAGAACTTGCACTGGATGCTGCCACTGTTCCATCAGCAATCTGATCATTTCCTAATAGTTCCCAAGTTGTTCCGCCATCAACTGAAATTTCCCAAAAACCTTTTGCACTTACTCGCATTTGGGGAGTTACCCCTGCGTCTCCGGTTTCAGGATAGGCACTGATAGGATTTTCCTCTTTATCTTTTAGTTCTGTTGTTATACCATTGATTGTATAAGTCCAATTCCCGTCTGTATTTACACTGAATAGAGGCATATCGGCCATATCGACTTCTCCACTGTATACAGTAATAGTTTCGCCATTACTTAGTTCCACTGTATAGTTTCCTTGTTCGTCTTTATTGTAGCCGACGATAAGTATTTTACCTTGAACCATCTGTTGATAGTTACTGATGTCTGAGTTCATCTGTTCTATGCTGGCTTCCAAGTTGGCGACTCTGTCTTTCAGGTCATCAATGTCGGAGCGCAAGTCATCCCGTTCGTCGCACGAGTAAAGTGCGACGAGTAGGCTGATACATATTAATGATATTACTTTTTTCATATCTGTCATCGGTATTAGTTGATGGATGCACCATATTGGGCATATTCTGCACTAGGAATGAAGATACCTTTGTCGAGGTCGAAGGTGCCGCCGTCAAAAGGATTAGAAGTTACGGATTTTAGTTCTTCTGCTCCAGCAAAGGGGAGCTTACCTCCATAGCACATCTGCCATGTATATGACATACTTTTATATACTATGTTATTTACACATATATCTCCTGTAGAGGGATTACCAATACGCAGAATATAGCAATCGTTTGCTCCAGTTGTATTTGTCCAAAATATATTGTTCTTTATAGAAATAGTTGGTAATTTAGACGTATATACCATTGCCGTAGTAGCAGTTTCCATATTGATGAATGTATTATTTTCTATAGTACATTTGGTAATACCTGCATTTTGTCCTTTAAATAAAGAAAATTTGCTTACTTTTCCAGAAATGCAATAGAATATGTTATTCTTAAATACAACATTCTGATATTCTTGACTAGTACTACCTCCTAAAGAAATAACATTTTTTTCATTTGTTTCCTCTGATTTAAAAATAGAATTCTCTATATAGAAGTTCTCAATGGAACGTGTATTTGTACTTAGATACAATAGATGTTTTCCTGGGGCTGGAACTATTTGGCATTGGTCAAATATTACATATTTGAAAGGATTATTGTCCGTGTTATATGTAAATATTTGATTATTTAGCTCTGTGGTCCCTACTATATTTATATTTTTGCATATAAAATGACCTTGACTTGCTGTGGGCTGTATTAGTTTTATTTGTTTGTTAACATTTAGTGAACTTTTAACTTGGGAATTATCTCCGATAATAATTAGATTTGTAATCGTTCCTGTTCCATTATAACTGGTTGTTATCCCTTCCTTAATGAAATAAATACCTTCTTTTTCTATAGGAGAATTGTCTGAAATATAAACAGCATCTTTAAAGGTCTCTTTATTTATCTCTATTCCACCTATTGTAATTGTTCCTCCTGCTTTATAAAGTTCATAATAGCTATCAATAATTTCTATTGCTTTTACCTGAATCTTAGCAACTGCCCAGCTTGCATTTGTATTAGCTTGTACTGTAACCTCACAACTGTTATCAGCCGTAGCACGTGTGAGGGTCGCAGCATTTGCCGGAGCCGTTACACTCAATGTCGCTTTGTTAGTACTTTCGTCAATATCACTAACACTTACTGTCCAACCAGCAGGTCCATTTGCTATAATATTTTCTCCTTTAATTTCAATTTCAGTTGTGGCAGTCTTACCGTAACCAATTTCCCATACTCCATTTTTAAAGCCTTCTGTAGGTTCTACTATTTTACAGATAACATCTTTCACGATAGGGATGGAGATAGGTTCACTTTCTGAAGTTAGCTTGATTACAAAGAAGTCTCCTTCTACCTTAGCTGATTCAAAGAAAGTATCAGTACTTCCTCCTTCACCGGAACTTACGGCAGATACTTTCTCACCCTTTTCGTTTTTTACATCTTCCCATGTTGTACCATTATCATAGCTAACTTGCCAGAAACTACCATCTTTGGTAATTTGGAATTTAGGAGTAATACCATCTGTACCCGGAGTTCCTACAGCCTGTACAGGTGTACCGTTTTGTGTGAGTACAACACCTTCTACTTCCCATTGACCGTCAGTATTTACGGTTATCTCTGGAATTTTCACTGTTCCTTCAGAACCTTGAGTTAATTTAATAGTAGAACCATCGCTTAAGGTCAATGTATATGTTCCACTTACTTCGTTTACATTCGTAATACTCTGACCACCTTCAAGCAAGCGCTTGATGGCTGTCATATTATCATTCAACAAGTTGACTTGTGCTTCTAGAGAACTAACGCGATCTTTCAGGTTATCAACATCGTCTCTCAAATCGTCAGTATCGCATGATGCTAGTGCAAATAGCGCGAATGCGGTTAACAGGATTGATTTAAAGTAATTCATAGATATATGTGTATTAGTTATTTTATTTATTAGTTATTTTTATTCGACTACATTAATGACTAAATTGCGCGTCACTGTAGATGCATGATCTATATTTGCATTTCTAGCCAAGAATGTTGCGTTGTAAATACCAATTTCGTTATAAGTATGAGTGTAAGAATCCAAAGATTGGGTAATGTCTTTTATCTTTGTTCCTTGATCTGGAGTACACGAATTTACAGCTATTGGATCTGATACTAGCCAACTGTATTTCAAACCAGATCCTATAGAACTGCTTTGTAATATGAGAGTTCCGGTACCTACATTATCTAGATTCCATATACCACTTATACCAGCTTCTGAACCGTATTCAGGATCTCCTTTCATCTTAGCTTGGTCAGAAAGGTTCCATTTGTTTTTCATATTCAAAGGAACAAAACCAAAGGACCCTGCAGAATATTGGGTGGTTTGGCCATTCTTCATTACATCAGTAAAACACATCTGGTCAAAACGGAAAGTGGATTGAGCTGCATTATTTTTTAGTCCTCTATAACAAATAGCTAAAGTGACCTTTTTCCCTATATATTCGGATACGTCAATACTATATGATTGAGTTTTGCTGATAGCCGGATATTCATTGACAATCTCTTTCCACCGGCCATCAGTTTCGAACTGTTCTACTAATATAGAATCATTCTCAAAATTGTCTTTAGATAATCCAGGGAACTCATCCGATATATAAACGTGTCTTTCTGTTCCATTTATATTACCGTATTGTAGATTTATAGAGAAGTCAAGACTGACTTTTTCTAATTGAGAGGGATCAATACTGGATCGTTCGCGATACTGATATTTATATCCTTCTTCGCCACTGAAGAAAGATATAAAGTCTGGATCGCCGGATAATAGGAATTGTACGGGAGTACCTTTTTTCACTGTCACTATCTGACCATCGTAACTGGTATTTTCGTTTGTAGCTACAGATACTTGGAGACCTACCTCTTCATCTAAGCCATCCTCACACGCACCAAAGAATAGGCTCGCCAAACATAGAGCTATTAATTTATATGTTTTCATACTTTAATCTGCTTTTATTAGTTGAAACTTGTTATTACCATCCCGGATTATTTTGTGTAATAGCTTTATTTACACTCATCTCCGCATCGGGAATAGGGAAATAATTGTATGTATCTGTAATATTAAAATATGCATATACATTGGTTTGTCCTTGAGGCCAGTTTGCAGCATTTCCTGATTGAGCTTGAGATACCAATGCTTGCATATTGTCTACAAACTCCCCCCAACGGATCAGATCAAAACGACGAGTATATTCAAAACAAAGCTCCATAGCGCGCTCGTCTTTTACAGCTTGACGGAATTCTTCCTTTGATAAGGTTTCCGGATACTCTGTGATACCGGCACGTCTTCTAACATCGTTCAAATAAGTATAGGCTAGTTTGGTAGGTGCGTCGTTAGCTTCATTTTCTGCTTCTGCAATCATCAATAGTACGTCGGAATACCGTAAGATCGGAAAGTTGATAGAAGTATAATTCTTATCTTTCTTATCGGCTTCATATTCACGGCGGAATTTTCCACATGGGCGACTGTAATTAGTCGTTTTTGAAGTATTCTCTGTATCTTTATCACCGTATTGATAAGATATCGGGCCATACTGGGCCATCACTTCTGCTTTTTTACCCAATTCAAAGGTACGGCCGGTTACACCATTGTCGGTAAACACATAGGTGAACGGAACTATATTCCAATTAAAACGTTCAATGTCATGATTGTTTATATATAGATTATACAGTTTAGGGGTACTGTAAATGAAGCCATAACAATAGCCCGGATCAGCTTTCCCTACAATGCTACTATTTGAGGAAAAGTCTTTGGCTGGCACTCCGAAGAAGTTACCGATACGACCTTCCGCTTGTGTGTCTGAAGTGTTGTTTCCTGCAAATTCTGCTTCCCAAATACTTTCGTTGGCAGTGGTGTTGTAACGGTTGGCGCATAAGTCGATGAAAAAGTCCCAATAGTTTTCAGCGAGTCCATGACCAGCTCCTATCACTTTTTGTGCGTAAAAACTGGCTTGCTCATAATAGTCTTTTGTTTCTGCCTGCGTCGCATTTCTTTTTTCACGATGATATTCTCCAGCACGGAATAGGTAAACGCGAGCCAATATTCCCCATGCGGTCGATTGCGAGATACGTCCCGGCTTGTAAGATAGTTCTGCTGCCGATTTCAGACCGGTTTCTGCTGCGTCAGCCATTTCAGTGACAATAAAGTTGTAGATAGTTTGTCTATCGGTACGAGGGATATCAAGACCGACAACACTTTGAGTAGAAGAAGTCTTAAACGGAACATCTCCCCAACATTGAACCAAAGTGAAATAGTAGAAAGCGCGCAGAAAACGGGCTTCTGCTATATATTGTGCTTTTACAGCATCTGACATTCCGGTTACGTGGTCGATGTTTTCTAAAAACATATTAGCACGGTTGATACCTGCGTATAATACGTACCAAAGTGCAGTTACAGTTGCATCACTGGTTGTTGCATTGTTACAGATAAGTCCTCTATCAGCAGGACCACGGCTACCCCCATAATGTGACATATCATCTCCTGCAACTAAGTACATATAATCTGCACCGTAAAAAGCTTGCTGAGAGATAGTGGCATATATACCAGTCAAGAAGGAAGCAGCTTCTTCCTCCGTATTGAAATAGTTCTCCGGAGTTAACTTTGTTGGCTCTTTCTCTAGAAATTCGCAGGATGCGAATGTGAAGCCGACCAGTAAAGATATGATTGCTATTTTTAATGTTTTCATAATCTGAATCTTGTTTTGAATTACTGATTAATCATCGGTTTAGAATCCTAAGCTTACACCGAAGCTAATTGAATAGGCTCTAGGATAAGAAGAATAGTCCAGTCCCGGAGTTAAAGCGCTGCTGCTACGTACAGATACCTCAGGATCGTAGCCGGAATAACTAGTCCATGTCCAAAGATTTTGGGCGGCAACATAAACACGTGCTTTATCGATTTTCCATTTCCGAGTCATCTGTGCCGGGAATGTGTATCCGAGAGTTACGTTTTTCAAACGTAAGAATGAGCCATCCTCTATGATACGTGAAGAGAATACACGGTTCGAACTAGAGTCGGTAGCGGAGGGGATATCACTGGTCGGATTCTCCGGAGTCCAACGGTTGGCGTAGCTTGCATACTGGTTCAGTTCACGCGATTTGTTGTTTCCACTCTCAAAGAATAAACGGTTGGCATTCATGATATCGTTGCCGTAAGACCATTGGAAGAATATACTTAAATCTATTCCTTTATACTCGAAGTTATTAGTGAAACCTCCAGTATGTATTGGAAGACCACGTCCAATGATAGTACGGTCATTGGAGTCGATCACACCATCACCATTCAAGTCAGCATATTTAGGCATACCCGGTTGAGTATTGTTTTCTGTTGAGAAGTGAGGAACTCCCGGTTTCAAACTATAAGAACTACCTGATTTGTTGAAATCATCATATTTGTAAGTTCCTTCATAGACGTATCCGTACATCATTCCCATGGAGTAGCCTACTTTGGCTATGTAGCTTGACTGGCTATTGTATTTCTGATCAAACTGTGCAAAACTTAATAACGATGTCTGATTTTCGGCTAATTCCAGAACCTTATTCTTATTAAAGGAGATGTTGAAGTTACTCGTCCATTTAAAATCACGGTTTTTGATGTTAGTAGTATTTAAACTCAGTTCCAATCCATCGTTACGTACTTTACCTACATTTTTGATTGCACTATAATAGCCGGAGGAATAGGGCAGTGTGGCGTCTAGTAATAGATCACGCGTCGTTTTGCGATAGATATCCATTGTAATTCCGATCCGTTCGTCAAAGAATCCTAAGTCAAGTCCAAGATTCCATTGTTCTGTGGTTTCCCATTTCAAATCTTTATTAGGTAAAGATGTTGGAACAACACCAGCATTAGTTGCATCATTATCAAAAGGATATACGCCGCTTGGTATAGAGTTGTTGGATGTGTAAGCACCAACTCTTGATTTAAGTACTGCCAATAGTGCGTAATAATCGTATTCACCGATGCGGTTGTTTCCCGTAAGACCCCAGCTTGCACGGAGTTTACCACTGGAGATTATCTTCTTTAGGGGGGCCATGAAGTTTTCTTCTGTGAAAGTCCATGCTAAAGAAGCTGACGGGAAATAGCCGTAACGGTTATCTTTGTTAAATTTGGAAGATCCATCTACACGGAAAGAAGCCGTTGCATAGTATTTGGATTGATAATTATAGTTCAAACGTCCTAGATAAGAAAGCATTGACCAAGAAGATTTAGCAGAACTTGTGGTTCCTACTTGTCCTTCGCTCATCCCTGCCATACCGAGTGATTCGTTAGGGATATGAGTTGTCCGGAACGAATAATATTCATAATCTGAGTTTTGGAATGTAATACCGGCCAATGCATTAAAGAAATGTTTCTTTTTGATATTGGTCTGATAGGTCAATGTGTTTTCATTCAGCCAAGTTAAACGTTGTTGACGGACAACTTGTGCATTGACTTTATCTGTGGAAGTTGGACCTCCGTAACGTGTTTTTGAGTTGTTGAATTGATCCTGATTGCGGGAGTCATAAGTATAACCACCTGATACTTTCAGTTTTAGGCCTTTGATGATTTCATATTCCGCAAATCCGTTTATTTGCAGGTTATTGATATAGTATTTTCGGTATTCATTTTTTAAAGACATGATTGGGTTGAAGCGGTAGTCACTACTACTATCGATTGTTTCGTCAATAACAGTTTCCATTAGTGAGCTTAATGGTTTGTCAGGAGCTGTAACCGGACGATATCCCCATACACTGTAGAAGAGGTTATTCATGCCACTATAAGACGTTGCGGAAGGAGTACTACCTGTTTGGATTGAACGTGAATAGTTGGTAGTGAGACTCATATTCAGTTTATTGCGACGTACAACTGTATTCATACGTCCCTGCATACGTTCATACCCGGTCTTTAACACGGTTCCATTTTGATCGAAGTAAGAGAGAGAAGCATTGTATCGAATCCCTTCTGTACCTCCCATCAATCTGACAGTATGGTTATGTTGCCAAGCTGTTTGGAATATTTCGTCTTGCCAGTTATATTGAGGGATATTGCGATAATCTTCTAGTGACCACTGCTTTCCTTGATAATTCATGAGATAGGTTCTAGCCGTAATTTCAGGATAAGTTTCATTTTGCAGTTTTACGAATTCGTAAGCATCCATCATCGGAATGGTACGAGTGATGTGTTGTACGCCAAAACTGCCATCATAAGATAATTGAGGCTTACCTACTTTACCTTTCTTTGTTGTAATGATAACTACACCATTGGCACCGCGTGCACCATAAATAGCTGTGGCTGACGCATCTTTTAAGAATTCCATTGATTCTATATCCGATGGGTTCAAAGTGCTTGCTGCAGATGAATCTTCAATTGGAAAACCATCGATAACAAACAGGGGAGAGTTTTCTTGAGTCAACGAGTTATTACCACGAATAACGATGTTCATAGAACTACCGGGTGTACCTTCACTTGAAGTTACATTAACTCCCGCAATACGTCCTCCTAAAGCTTGATCAATAGAAGCAACCGGAGCACTCAGTACGTCATTCAGATTCGCTTTAGCAACAGAACCTGTCAAGTCTCGTTTACGTACTTCTTGATAACCGACAACGACAACCTCGTCCAACGTTTTGGTGTCTTCTTTCAGTGTGATGAGCATTGGCTTTTGTGTGTCAACTTTCTGCTCGATAGTAGTGTAACCGATAAAGGAAATAACTAGTATTGCATTCTTATTAGGTACATTAAGAGCAAATTTACCATCAAGGTCAGTGATTGTTCCTTGTGAAGTTCCTTTTACCTGAACGCTGGCACCCGGCACTCCTTCACCTAAGTTATCTTTCACTGTACCCTTTACAAGTACCTGTGCAAGTACAAAAGAAACAGAAAATAAGATCAGTCCAAGTGAGGAGAGAATCCTTTTCCTAGTTTGAGTGGATAAATGTTTTTCCATATATTAAAAATTAAGTGATTTTATTGAATCTACGTCTGCAAAGATATACAGATTGACTTTTCTTGTATGGGTAGAATTATTCAAGATAGGTGCAAAATCATACAAATCTATTATTCTCATATTTCTATTCTTCTTTTACACTTTCTAATAATGCGGATAACTCTTTTACAATCTCGGGATGTGACTTCGCTACATTCGTTTTCTCCGATGGGTCGGATGAGAGATCATATAGCTGAGGCTGTTTGTCATTACCCAGTTCCATCTTTGTCCAAAACTCGATAGCAGGACCATCGCTTGGTTCAATATATTTCCATTGTCCCTTAACAATGGCAAGTGTGTTATTCAGATTTTGTTGGACTACATACTCACGACCTGTATTGTTTTTGCCTAAAAGTACATCCAGATGTTCCTGGCTGTCGGGGGCTGCACCTTTGCGCAAGGGCTGATTCAGAAGCGAAGCAAGTGATGCGTAAGTGTCGATCTGCGAGAAAAGTGCCTGTTGTTTGGAAGGCTGTATCTTAGCAGGCCAGCGAATGATAAAAGGAATGCGGGTACCGGCTTCGTAAGCACTGTATTTGCCACCGCGATAGATTCCCATTGGAGTATGACCATTAAGATTCTCGTAGGCATAGTCCTGATAGCCGTCGTCAATCACGGGGCCGTTGTCACTGGTGAAGATCAGAATGGTGTTGTCGGCTATGTTGAGGCTATCCAATATGTGCATGATTTCACCGATAGTCCAGTCTAACTGAAGAATGACATCGCCACGTGTTCCAAGTCCGCTTTTTCCTGCAAAACGAGGGTGGGGGATACGGGGCACATGCACGTCTTGCGTACCCATATATAAGAAGAAGGGCTCTTCCTGATGTGAGGCAATGAAGTTCTTAGCCTTGTCAGTGATAATGTCGGCTATGTCTTCATCTTGCCAAAGAGCGGATTTTCCTCCGGTCATCCAGCCGATACGGGGAATACCGTTAATAATGGTATTGTTGTGTCCTTGACTGGGCTTTAATTTCACAAGTTCCGGATTTTCCTCTCCCGTAGGCCAGTCACCTACTTTGTGGTCGTAGCTGACGGTGATAGGATCGTTCGGATCAAGATTCACTACACGTCCGTTTTCAACGAATACACAAGGAACACGATCTACGGTTGCCGGAATGATGAATTCATAATCGAAACCGATACTTTGCGCATTCGGACTGATTTGGCTGTTGAAGTCTGTTCCGCCTTTCGGCCCCAGTCCCAGATGCCATTTGCCGACAGCACCGGTAGCGTATCCGGCGTCTTTCAGCATATCGGCCATTGTAACGCAGGCAGTGTCGATGATAAGTTCCGAGTTTCCGGGAGCAATACCCGTGTTTTCCTGCCGCCAGGGATACATACCCGTCAAGAGCCCGAAACGGGAAGGGGTACTGGTAGCCGAAGTGGCGTAAGCATTGGTAAATTGTACTCCTTGTCCTGCCAGGCGGTCAATATTGGGAGTACTAACTTTACTCGCTCCGTAACAGCTCAAGTCACCGATACCAAGATCATCCGCAAATATATAAATGATGTTCGGCTTCTGAACGTTTTGTCCGTTGTTCTTTTGAGATGCGTGATTGCAGCCGGTTAGCATGGCAATGCCGGGCAATAACGGGAATAGGCGTGAAACGTTTCTCATAATGTTTATCTTTTAGGGGTAATGTTACTGATACAAAGATAAACAATTGAGAAAACAAGGATGACTAGTAATGTACAACTGAAGTACAAAATAGTACACTCCTGATAATACCGGATATTACGCTGTTTCTTCTTCCCCTTCTTCTTTCTCTTCCCCTTTACGGTAGGCCAACGGACTGACGTGATAAATCTCTTTGAAGCACTTACTGAAATAGCGCGAAGAAGAGAAGCCGATTCGGTCGGAGATTTCCGTGATATTCAGTTCCGGATTGTTCCGGAGCATGACGGCTCCTTTCTTGAGACGTATACTTAGGATGAAGTCGTTCGGAGTCTGTCCGGTAACGGCTTTCAACTTGGTAAACAGATTAGTACGTGCCATACCCATTTCGCGGGCGAAAATGTTGACGTTGAAATCCGGGTTGTCCAAATGGCGTTCAATAATAGCCATAGCGCGGTCCAGCATTTCCTTATCCATCGGGTTGGTAGCAAGCATTTGTGCGAAAGCCTGCGGTTGCTTGCTGAATTTCTCTTGTAACAGTCTGCGGGAATTAACCAAGTTGTTGCAACGGGAAATCAGCAGGTTCGTATTGAACGGCTTGGTGATATAGTCGTCCGCACCGATTTTCAGTCCCTCAATATTATGTTCTATCGCAGTACGGGCTGTCAACAGTACCACCGGAATATGACAGGTATTAAAGTCTGTCTTGATTCGTTTGCAAAGTTCTGTTCCGGACATACGGGGCATGACGACATCACTTAATATAATGCTAGGCATCTCTTCCTTCACTTTTTCCAAAGCCTCTTCTCCGTCGGATGCGGTTGTGACCTGATAGAATGTTTCGAAAATGCTGACTAGCATTTGTTTGATAGATTCATTGTCTTCCACAATCAACATCTTGGCATCCTCAATACGCTTGTTGCTCTCTTCTTCTTTCCATTCGGCATCGGGCAATACCTCAACTGAAGGAACGAACACGTCCGTTTGTTGCTGAATGGTGGATTCTACATCTTCCTTGACGATCTGCTCTTCCGTAAAGTGTTGGTTCCCAAGCTTGAGGGTGATGATGAAACTGCTTCCCTTGCCGGGTTCACTTTCCACACGGATAGTGCCGTGATGCAGTTCTACGATTCCCTTTGTCAGCGCCAGACCAATGCCTGTTCCAGCTCCGGTGTTCAATGAGTTCAGATGTTCGGTCTGGTAGAAACGGTCGAATATCTTATCGATTTCGGCAGCAGCAATACCCGAACCGGTATCTTTTATTTCTATGATGGCATGGTCTTGCTCCTGCGACACCTTGATTGTTATCGTATCTTCTGCTTTGGTATGTTTCAGAGCATTGGATAGAAGGTTATTGATTACTTTCTGCATCTGTTTCTGGTCATACCATACTTCAATGTCATCTGTTTGCTTGATGAAGTTGAAGTTTATCTGCTTGCTGCTTGCATACTCTAAGAAGAGCAGATAATTCTCGTAGAGGAACTCCACCAGATTATGCTTGCTCGTTTTTATCTTCATGTGTCCCTGTTCCTGTTTACGGAAATCAAGTAATTCTGTAATCAGTTCCCGCAACTGTAGACTGTTCTTATAGATTCCTAATACCTTATTATATATATTAGGAGTAAATGTCTGTACTTGCAGCAACGTTTCCACTTGTCCTACAATCAGGGTAAGCGGGGTACGGAACTCATGGGAGATATTGGTAAAGAAACGAAGTTTGGACTGGTTCAGTGCTTCCAAGTCTTCGATATGCTTCTTTTCGTATTTCAATGATTCTCGCAGTTTGATACGTGAATTGTAGTTCTGGATAAGGAACCAGAACAGGCTGATTGTAATGACTGTATAGATCAGATAAGCCCACCATGTCTCGTACCAGGAAGGAAGTACCAGAATCTGGAGCCGTGCCTCTTCGATACCGTCCCGTTGAGATTTGATGATTAATGTATACTTGCCCGGATTCAGGTTGGTATATGTGATAAGCGTCTGTTTGCGGTATGTATGGTTCCACTCGTCGGAGAAACCTTCAAGGCGGTAGACTATCTCGTCTCTATTGGCGGGAATGAAATTGGATGTTGCATACTCCAGACTGAACATGGATTGATCTGATTTCAGACTGATTTTGGGAGTATGACAGATGGATTGTTCGAGAATTCCCGTCTCATCTCCGGGAAGTACTTCTTTGCCGTTGACTAATAGGCGTGAAAGAATAATACTATATGATTTCGGTGTGAAATGCAACTTCTTCTCCCAGAAAGAGATCATTCCCTGAATACCTCCCAAAAATACTTCTCCATCGTGGGTTACGAATAGAGCATTCTCATTGACGGCTGTTAACGGGAATCCGTTTTCCGTACCATAATTGTAGAACTTCTTGTGCGGATAGTCGAACTGCGAGAATCCTTGATTGGTGATTAATAATAAACTTCCTTTTTGGATAGATGATTCGAATACTTCATAGATGCAATCGCTGGATAAACCATCTTTTTGTACATCGAAATTCTCGAAGTCATTGCTCTCTTCACGATAACGGTCAAGACCGCTTCCGGAAGTGGAGAGCCACAGGTTGCCACTACTATCCAGCGTAATATTGTTGATGTTATTATTGCTGAGGCTATTCGGAGTAGCCGGATTATGTGAATAATTGGTCAGCTCCCCGCTGTCAAAGCGATAAGAGTAAACTCCTTCTCCGGTGGCCGCAATCCATAAAGTACCATTTTTATCGAAGCAAAGGCTGGCCACCATGCCGATATTTCTTCCTTCTTTGGTCTCTTTAAAAAGTTGCCGGCAACTACCTGTGGACGGGTTGAAAAGGCAGACTCCGTTCTGTGTGGCGATGACCAGCTTGTCTTTGTAGGGTACGATATCGCGTACAATATCCGATGGCAGTGAAGCAGGATCTCCTGCTTTCATCCGATATATGGTAAAGCGATTGGTTCGCAAGTCGAGTTTATTTAATCCTCCCAGATGGGTACCAATCCACATGATGTCGTTGTTCCGGTCGTAATAGATCGCTTTTACGTTATTGTGCGAAATACTATTTTTCCCTTCTTCATGTCGATACCAACGGTAGGTATTGCTTTTCCGGTTGTAGACATTGACACCTCCCCCTTCGGTGCAAATCCACAGATTACCGTCTTTGTCTTCTGTCATTCTTCCTACAATCGGACTGCTTAAACCTTCTTTTTCCGTGTCTCCTACTTTGTAGCGGGTGTATATTTCGTACTCCGGGTTAAAGTAATTGACACCTCCGAAATAAGTTCCCAGCCAGATGGTTCCCTGACCGTCTTTTACGATACACCAGATAGAAGAGTGAGTGAGTCCGTCCGGTCTTCTGTCATCGGCTGTGTAAACCTGGAACTGACCGCTACTTTTGTCATAACGGTTCAAACCGTAGAATGTCCCTATCCATAAATTACCGGCGTTATCTTCGCAACAGCTTCTGACAAAGTCGGAACATAGACTGTTCGGGTTTTTGGGGTCATGCCGAAGATTTTCGATGTTACCGTCTGTCGTTATGTGGTATAGTCCTTCCTCCCAGCTACCTATCCATAACTCTTTAGAGGAGTCTTCGTAGATACTTGTGATATTGCCTTTTGTGATAGGTTGGGATACTGTTTTGTTCTCTGACAGGCAGTAAACTCCATTGCCGGTTGTCCCCATCCAGAGGTTCTTTTTATCGTCCAGATGCAGGCAGGATAAAGTGATATCCTTTCCCGCCAAATGATAATAAAGGTCGAAGTTGCCCGTACTTTCGTTATACACGAAAACTTCCTCTCTTTTACCTATATATAGTTTCTCATTATAGTAGATGGCGTCTACATTCCCTTGCAGTAGTGTTTTAAACCGCTGAGTAGTCAGGTCAAATTCTGCGATACCGTCGGTACAAAGCAGGTACACTTTCCCCTTCTTATTTCCGGTGATACGCAATACTGTATTGCTGAACAGGCTGTTCGGGTCATTTTTTTTGAGTTTAAAACTTTTGATATCGTTACCGTTATACCGGTTCAGTCCCTCGCGTGTGCCGATCCATATAATTCCTCTTTCGTCAATATACATGCTATTGACAGAGAACTGTGAAAGGCCGTCATCCGTGGTCAAATGACTGAAAGTGATGTTTTGACCTTGTGTATGGACTGCAGAGATGCTTAAAAACAGCAGAAATAAAAGGTGATTTTCCCTGTCGTACCGATTCGAAATCGCAGAATTTCCATGTATTCTTAGGCCAATAAAGCTACCACAAGAAAATCTAGATGTCTCGCGTAATATTCTTCCTGTCAGTTTCTGTTGCATCCCTCATAACCAGCCGCCTCTTCCGCTGATCACAATCAGACAGCTCTTCCGCCTGCTTATAATAACAGAGCGTGGGAAGCTCTTCTTCCCACGCTCTGTCAATGTTCCCGGTTCGCGCAGCGAAAGCTGACAAGCACCCTCGCGTATTCGCCCTTCTGGCTAGGAGAGACCAGAGCTCTGCCTCTATCTGGCAAAGATATATCCCCGGGAGCAGCCGCTGATCTTTATCGCATTATTCTGCGCAGGCAATGCCGCGGTGAAGTGCCTCCAGGTTCAGAGGAACTAATTTCGCCTTCTTCCCCGTGAACATCTCCTGGATCATGTTCTCCACGGTCTCCACCTTCAGCGCCTTGGTGGCGCCAATGTAGGCTCCCAGCATCACCATATTGCCCACTTTAGGGTTTCCCAGATCTGCCGCGATGGCGTCGCAGGGCACATATACCGCCTTCACATCGGTCCGCTGCACCTTGTCTATCACGATGCTGCTGTTGACAAACACGGTTCCCCCGGGCACCACTGAGGGCTCAAACTTTGTCAGAGACGGCCGGTTCATGGCGATGACTTCTGTCGGGGCCTCTACCACCGGTGAGCCGATCCGCTCATCGCTGAGGATCACGGAGCAGTTGGCTGTGCCGCCACGCATCTCTGGGCCATAGGAAGGTACCCAGGAGACCTCCAGTTCCTCTTCCACGCCTGCCTCCACCAAATTCTTACCAATGGACATGACGCCCTGCCCACCAAATCCAGACAGGATGATCTCCTTTTTCATCTCATTGCACCTCCTGCTCTTTGATGACTCCAAGGGGATAGTAGGCCGCCATATTGGCCAGCAGCCACTGGTTGGCCTCCAGCGCCTCCATTCCCCAGTTGGTTGGGCAGGTCGCCAGCACCTCGATGAAGGTGAAGCCCTCCCCTGCCATCTGCTTCTGGAACGCCTTCTTGATGGCCTTTTTCGCTTTATTCAGATGGGGAATGTCCGTCACGCAGACCCGCTCCGCGTAGACCAATCCATCCAGGGCAGAGAGCATTTCCGCCACCCGCATGGGCATACCTGCCTGCTCCTTGGTGCGACCAAGGGGTGCTGTTGTGGCCCGCTGGCCAATCAGCGTTGTGGGGGCCATCTGACCGCCGGTCATGCCGTAAATGGCATTGTTGATGAAAATAGTGGTAAACTTCTCCCCGCGCATCGCCGCGTGGACGATCTCCGCCGCGCCGATGGACGCCAGGTCGCCGTCCCCCTGATAGGTGAATACCGGCTGGTCCGGGTGGGTCCGTTTGACTGCTGTGGCCACAGCCGGAGCCCGGCCATGGGCCGCCTCGATGGTGTCAAAGGCGAAGTAATTGCCCGCGAATACGGAGCAGCCCACAGGGCACACGGCGATGGCCGTGTCCAGCGCGTCCATCTCCTCCAATACTTCCGCAATCAACTTATGTACAATGCCGTGACTGCACCCAGGGCAGTAATGCAGCTCCGTCGCCTGCAGCCCCTTGGATTTCTCATAGATCGTCTGCATCTCACTTTACCTCCTCATAGGCGGCTCGGGCTGCCGCCTCTACCTCAGACACGGTTGGAATCACACCGCCGTACCGGCCGCAGAACCGCACTGGCTTCCACTCCGCCACCGCCAGATTCACGTCGTCCAGCATCTGGCCCATGCTCATCTCCACATCCACCAGCACCTTCACAGATGTCCGAGAGGCCACTTCCTTTAGCCGGGCGTAGGGGAACGGCCACAGGGTGATGGGGCGGAACACTCCAGCCTTGATCCCCTGCTTGCGCAGGTTCTCCGCTGCGGTTTGCGCAATACGGGAGGGGGTTCCGTAAGCCACGAACACCACTTCCGCATCCTCCAGCATCAGCTCCTCCCACTTGCACTCCTTGGCCTCCATTTCCGCGTACTTCTTCGCCAGCTGCTGGTTGTGCTCCTCGCAGGAGACCGCGTCGATGAACAGGGAGTTGATGAAGTTGTTGTGGGACCGTCCGTGCAGACCGGTGGCCGCCCAGGTCTTCTCCGGCAGCTGGCGGCCAGGATTGTCGTGCCAGACGATGGGCTCCATCATCTGACCAATGAGGCCGTCTACCAGCACGATCACAGGATTGCGGTATTGGTCCGCGATGTCAAATGCCTCCTGCATCAGGTCTACTGTCTCCTGCAGGTTGGCCGGAGCAATCACCACGGTCCGGTAATCGCCGTTTCCGCCGCCCCGGGTGGCCTGATAGTAGTCCCCCTGTGCCGGCTGGATGGACCCCAGGCCCGGTCCGCCCCGCATGACGTTTACAATCACGGCAGGAAGCTGCGCTCCCACCATGTAGCTGATTCCCTCTTGTTTCAGGCTGACACCAGGAGAGGAGGAAGATGTCATCGCGCGGATGCCGGACGCAGCGGCGCCATACACCATATTGATGGCCGCCACCTCAGACTCCGCCTGGACGAACACGCCTCCGGCCTGCGGCATTTTCAGGGACATATACTCCGGGATTTCATTCTGCGGGGTGATCGGGTATCCGAAGAAGCCGCGGCAGCCTGCCCGGATAGCAGCCTCCGCAATGGCCTCGCTTCCCTTCCAAATCTCACGTTTCATGGGATGACATCTCCTCTCTCAGCTTTTTTAATCGTGATGATGGAATCCGGACAGATCCGCGCACAGCTGGCACAGCCGATACAGCTGTCCAGGTCTGTGCACATCACCGGCCGATACCCTTTTGCGTTGGTACCGCTGTCCAGTGCCAAAATGTGCTTGGGGCACACTGACACGCACAGTTCGCATCCTTTGCAGCGATCCCGCTCAAAGGTCAAAAACATTGCCATCTTTTATTCCTCCTCAAAATGTGTCTTTCTTCCGCTTTTTAGGGTGTCTTTTCCCAAGGCTTTCTCAAATTCAATTTGATGGGAAAAACCGTCCCAGAAAAACCAGGGTCCTCCCCCACCAGTTCTGCCGGCACGGTATGGCAGATCACCGGAATCCCGCTGAGGCCGGACAATTTCTCTGCCAAAGTGGCGCCTGCTCGAATATCCTCCCAGGAAGTCATGTAACAGAGGTGTGTATTATTCACCAGGCCAGTAATCCGCGCGCCCAGCACCGCCTCGATATTCCGCAAATAAATCCATGCTTTTTCCGCAGTATCTGTCAGCGGACGGTTGGCGTTGACGACAAACCAGATCCGGACATCCCCTTCCGCCAGAAATTTTCGATACTGCGCCAGGACCCGTGCCCCAGCTGGATCTCCTCCAATATCCATCACTCCAAAACGGCTCTTATCATCAAATAGGGCATGGATATCCGGCGGTAAAGAAGGGACATCCGCATCCATGCAGGCCTGAGAGCTTACTATCAGGCGACCTCCGCGGCGTTCCAGCAGTTTCCGGCATTCTCTGGATCGAAAATAGGGGTCCACCACATCCAAATCTGCCAAAGAAAATTGGTGTCCGCGAGCTGCCAGTGCCAAAGCCAGATTGATCGAAAACTCTGATTTTCCGCTTCCAAAATGCCCGACCACAACCGTCAGTCTGGACGCATCGATCCAGTCAGTTTGGGAATGCTCTCTTTCCATCTCAGTTCTTGATGTGGATGGCGCGCTTCTGGACGTTCAGGGCGCACTCCCGCACGGACTCGGAAACCGTGGGATGAGAGTGGATCGTGGAGATCAGCTCATCCACGGTGGCCTCCAGCCGCAGGGCCAGAGCACCCTCGGCAATCAGGTCCGTAGCCCGGGGCCCGATGATGTGCATACCCAGCACTTCCTCGTACTTGGCGTCGGCGATGATCTTCACCAGACCCTCGCCGCCATTGATGATGAGGGACTTGCCGTTGGCCACCAGCGGGAACTTGCCCACCTTGTAGTCGATGCCCTTGGCCTTGCACTGCTCCTCGGTCAGACCGACAGAGGCAGCCTCCGGCTCCATATACACACAGGTGGGGTTGGTCTTTTCGTCATACACGGCAGGGATCCCCATGATGTTCTCCGCAGCCACTTCGCCCATGGCGCTGGCGGTGTGGGCCAGCTGGGCCTTGCCGAAGACACAGTCGCCGATGGCGTACACGCCGGGCACGCTGGTCTCCATCTTGTCGTTGACGATGATCCGGCCCCGGTCGTTGGCAAGGCCGGCAGCCTCCAGGTTCAGGCTGGCGGTGTTGGCCTTCCGGCCGATGGCCACCAGCACCTTCTCCGCCTCAAAGCTGACGGTCTCGCCGGCCTTGTTCTTGCAGACCACCTTGGCGCCCACGGGAGAGGCCTCCACGGCCTGCACCGGGCACTCCAGGTTGAACTCCATGCCCATCTTCTTCATGTGCTTCACGCCGATGGCAGTCAGGTCGCCGTCCAGCATGGGCAGCATGTGGTCCAGTGCCTCCACCACGGTGATCTTGGTGCCGAAGGCCGCGTAGGCGCAGGCCAGCTCCAGGCCGATGACGCCGCCACCGATGACCACCATGCTCTTGGGCAACTGTTCCAAGCTCAGGGCGCCGGTGGAGTCGATGCAGTTGGGATTCTCCTTCAGACCGGGGATGGGCGGCTGGGCGTTGACGGAGCCGGTGGCCACGATGATGGCGTCGGCGGTCATCTCCTCCACGGAGCCGTCGGACTTCTTCACAGAGAGGGTCTTGGGGCCGGTGAAGCTGGCCTCGCCGTCGATCTTCACCACCTTGTTGGCCTTCAGCAGTCCCGCTACGCCACTGGTCAGCTGTTTGGAGACGGCGTTCTTGTGGGCGATCACCTGGGGGAAGTTCACCCGGACGCCGTCCGCCTCCACGCCGATCTCCGCGCCCTGGTCCTTGATCTGGGACACCAGCTCTGCGCTGTGCAGCAGGCACTTGGTAGGGATGCAGCCAATGTTCAGGCAGGTGCCGCCCAGGTGCTCCCGCTCCACCAGGGTCACCCTGGCGCCCAGCTGGGCCGCCCGGATGGCGGCCACATAGCCGCCGGGGCCGCCGCCGATGACCAGCACCGTCCCAGGCCCGTTGGGGGCAGCCGCGGCCTCCACAGCCGGGGCGGCAGGTGCCGCGGCTGCGGTGGGGGCCCCCACCTGCTCGCCGGGCCGGCCGATGTAGCCCAGCAGGCCCTTTACCGGCACGTCGGCGCCCTCCTGGGCCACGATCTTCAGCAGGACGCCGTCGGTTTCCGCCGCCACCTCGTTGGTCAGCTTGTCGGTGGTAATCTCCAGCAGGGGCTCACCGGCCTTGACGGGATCGCCCTCCGCCTTCAGCCACCGCTCCACGGTGCCCTCCTCCATGGTCAGCCCCAGCTGGGGCATTTTGATTTCCGTTGCCATTGTTTACGCTCCTCACAGCAGGATGTCCATGGGATGCTCCAGCAGATCCCGGACTGTCATCTCGAATTTGGCCGCTACCGCGCCGTCCAGCAGTCGGTGGTCGAAGGTCAGGGAGATCCGCAGCACCTGATGCTTGGCGATGGTGCCGTCGTCCTCCATCACCAGCTCATCCTCCGTGCAGTTGACGCCCAGAATGGCCGCGTCCGGCTGGTTGATGATGGGGGTGAAGCTCTCCACGCCGAACATGCCCAGATTGGACACAGTGAAGGTGGAGCCCTTGTACTCGTCGGCGCCCAGCTGGTTGGCACGGGCCCGCTCCGCCAAATCCTTGGCCTTGGCGGACAGGGCTTCCAGGCTCAGCAGGTCCGCGTCCCGGATCACAGGGACGATGAGCCCCGCGTCCAGAGCTACCGCCATGCCCAGATTCACATGGGCCCGGCGGATGATCTGCTCCCCGTCCAGGCTCACCAGGATCTCCGGATGACGGCGCAGGGCCTTGGCCACGGCCTTCAGCACAAAGTCATTGACAGAGAAGGCATGGCCCTCCTCCTTCAGCTTTTTGCGGAAGGCCAGCAGGGCGGTGACGTCCACCTTCACCGTCTGGGTGACGGTGGGGATCTCCACAGCAGAGGTGTACATCCGCTGGGCCACCACCTTCCTCATGCCGGTGAGCTTCTCCACCGTGTCACCCTCCATCAGCTCCAGATTCTTCACCGGGAAGGCGGTGCCGGAGACAGCCGCAGGCGCGGCGATCTTCCGATCAGCAGGGGCGGGAGCAGCTGCCTTGGGCGCGGATTCCGCCGCGGCCAGGATGTCCCGCTTGACGATCCGGCCGCTGGGGCCGGTGCCGGTGAGGACGGTGTAGTCCACGCCCATCTGTCCGGCTATCTTCCGGGCCAGGGGAGAGATTCGGATCCGCTTGCCCCCGGCCGCCGGGGATGCCGCAGGGGCAGAAGCCAGCGCAGCCGCAGGCTCCGCAGACGGGGCAGCAGAAGCCGCGGATACAGCGGGGGCAGTAGTCTCCCCCACCTGTTCGCCGGGCTGGCCGATGTAGGCCAGCAGTCCCTTCACCGGCACATCCTCGCCCTCCTGGGCCACGATCTTCAGCAGGACGCCGTCCTGCTCGCTGGTGATCTCATTGGTGAGCTTATCAGTGGTGATCTCCACCACCACGTCCCCGGCCTTTACAGCGTCTCCCTCGTGCTTGATCCACTGGGAGACGGTTCCCTCCTCCATGGTCAGGCCCAGCTGGGGCATCAGTACTTCATAAGCCATCTCACACGCCTCCTCACTTGTTCAGCACGCGCTTGACAGCCCGCACGATATCCTCCGGATGGGGGAAGTTCTTGTCCTCCAGCACCGGGCTGAAGGGGGAGCAGATGTTCAGGCCGCAGACCCGTTCCACCGGGGCGTCCAGCTCATCAAACAGCTCCTCTGCGATCTGGGCAGAGAGCTCACCGGCGTAGCTGCCCCGCTTGACCTCCTCGGAGACGATGATGACGTTGTGGGTCTTGGAGACGGACTTCACGATGGCATCCCAGTCCAGGGGCACCAGAGTCCGCAGATCCAGGACCTCCACGTCGATGCCCTCCGCCTCCAGGGTCTGGGCGGCCTCCAGGGCCTGTCTCTTATACACATCTCCGAGCCCACGAGACGCGTAGTAA
>OWJJ01000189.1_pt1 | contig 42877 bp, 38 predicted proteins | sample 1732811 | NCBI WGS metagenome assembly OWJJ01 (sample SAMN05065756, study PRJEB22554) | human gut metagenome | biome: ENVO:2100002; feature: ENVO:00000062; material: ENVO:00002003 | host: Homo sapiens | place: USA
CATTGAATCACCTTATTCCTTTGCACCAAACAAATGTAAAACTCTAAATATTAAAAAGTATGTCACACACGTGTACAAAAGTAACAGTTCGTCAGAGAGCGATTCGGAATAATCGTATCTCCTTGTATCTGGATTATTATCCGGCAGTCCGTAACCCCGAAACCATGCAGATGAGCCGCAGAGAATACCTCGGCATCTACATCTATGCCCATCCGAAAAACGAGATGGAACGAGAGTTTAACAACGACATGTTGAACAAGGCAGAGGCTATCCGTTGCATCAGAGTGCAATCACTCATTAACGAAGAGTTCGGCTTCTTGGATAAGACCAAACAGAAAGCTGATTTCCTCGCCTACTTCAAGAAGATGTGCCGAAACAAAGACCAGAAATGGCAATTCGTCTATCAGCATTTTTACAACTTCGTCAAGGGACAATGTACCTTTGGTGATGTGAACGTGGATTTATGCAAAAAATTCCGTGAATACTTGCTGAATGCCAAGCAACTCAAACACAGCAACCGCCCCATATCTCTCAATTCAGCATCCGGCTACTATTCTACTTTCAGAGGATTATTGAAGATTGCTTATCGGGACAAATGGTTTCGTGAAAACATCAATGACTATCTTGATAAGATTGAGCCGCAAGATGTGAAGAAAGAATATCTGACACTGGACGAAGTGAAACAACTCGCTGCCACTCCTTGCGACATCCCCGTTCTGAAAGCCGCTTCTCTATTCGCTTGTCTGACAGGCTTACGCATCAGTGATATTCTAAACCTGCAATGGGAAGACTTTACTATCGCTCCCGACCAAGGTTATTGCTTGCGTATCAGAACACAGAAAACACAAACGGAAGCGACACTCCCCATCAGTTACGAAGCCTACGAACTATGCGGTACGCCAGGAACAGGTAAAGTATTCAAGGAGTTGAAACGGAGTATGATTAATTATCCGCTGAAAAGCTGGCTCAAAAAAGCAGGAATAACGAAACCGATAACCTTCCACGGATTTCGTCACTCGTATGCGGTCATCCAAATATCCTTAGGTACAGACATTTACACAGTATCAAAGATGCTGACGCATAAGAACGTGTCCACGACTCAGATTTATGCCGATTTGGTCAATTCCAAGAAACGAGAAACCGCTAATAAAATATCACTCAAGTAAATTGCAGCTATGAAACGAGGAATCATAACAAACAACGGACAAGGCATCCATATTTCTGATGGCGAAGTATGGATGACCACTTGGGAGCTTGGAGACTTGTTTTATGCAACGACTGGAACCATCCATGCAGCAATTAAGAGAATCCTAAAAGCCAATATTTTGAAGAGTCATGAAGTTTGCAAGTACATCAAATTGGAGAATGGGAACAATGCCGATGTGTATAATCTCGATATGGTTATAGCCCTATCCTATCAGATTGACACCGGGCATTCGACTGCATTCAGGAAATGGGTAACAAGCAAAGTGCAATCCTCACGAAAGAATAACGTATCATTCTTTGTTCATTTAGGAGACAAGTTCTATTGTTAATCCAAAGTAGATAGTAAAAGCCCGAATTTGAAATCGCACCAAATTCGGGCTTCAATTTATAAAAAGTGGCACAGGTTGTCCGGGGTATCGACGCAACAAGTTGCCACTTACCACTAAAACGCATCAACTATCCATAGAAACATATATATTTGCGCACAAACGATTAATACATATCACTATGGAGCAGAAAAAGATAGAACATATAACCTTGAATCTGATTGTTTTCGGGACAATCGCCATCATTGGTATTTTAGCGCGTCAGACTGCGCTACACTATGGTTGGGACGAGTTCAGCAGCTTCCTTATTTTGGTGGTATGCTCCATTATCATGGGAGCCATCTATCTCAATCTGCAAATGGTGTTCAGACAACTTCTTTCACCTACAATAGAAAAGTGCTTTATGAGATTTGAGTGCTATCGTAATAAGGCGGTGGTAGTTGAATCCTCAATAGTGCATCATGAAGTTATTGAAAGTGCCATAGATACAAAACCTATCGTTTCTGAATCTGAACCCGAAATCGAAACAACATCTGACACCACAGAAGAAGTTTCTATTCTCTCGTTTTCAGAATCCAATGAAGAAATGGTAGAACTTCCAAAGGAGGAAGTTCCTCAAGCCTCTATTAGCAACACCCCTATTGAGGTGCTTAATCAACCATCAGAATATGAGATTTCCCGTGCAAACGCTATAGCCGAGAAAGAACGAGCATCACAAGAAAAACTTGATAAGGTCATTGCTTACACGAAACAAACCTTAGTTCTCTATCTTGATGAAGCTGCACTTAACCGCTTGTGTGGATATGTGACAGAATATTACTTGTTAGATACTCTGCCTAAAGTTGAACCGATAAAGGTCGATTCTCAGTTAAAGACCATTGACATCATGCACTTTGGCTGGAATATCGGTAAGGCTTTGGGCAAACAACGCCTACAGACTGCCATATTTATAAAGAGGGTATTTGCCCATACTCTTCGTGACTCGGAAATATCTACTATTGAACGTAAAATGTCACATACGGAATCAGAGTGCAAGATAAAATTAGACAAGAAGATTGCCTAATGTCACTTGCCTAATATTTTTCTCAATTCATCTATACTAAGTTTACCTTTGTGTAACATTGCATGGCAATTAGGACATACAGGGCGCAAATCATCACACGTTATTTCTTTTATGTTCTTTATTGAGGAGATTGGAACTAAATGATGAACATGGATAAATCCCTTACCTAATTCACCGTATTGTTCTTCAAAAGCAAAACCGCACACACAACATTTTGTGCCAAATTTTTCTATACATTCTTGCCTGGCTAAAGAGCTTCTTGAATATTTGTTAATAATAACTTGTTCTACTCCACCTTCAAAATACACATTATCTTTCTTTAATTCATTTATTAAATCAGCTTCCAACTCAGTATCAAGAGCTTCTTTAATCTTTTCAGAAAATTTGTTATGTATCTCTCGCTCTATTTTTCTATGGGTATGCCGTTTACTCTCATAATATTCAATGTGCATCATATATGCGTCGAGTGCAATTCTTAGTTTTTCAATTCCAAAATCCTCAAGTATTTTTTCAAGATAAAATTCTCTTAAATCAGTGCTTATTCCACGAGTATGCTTAGTTCCATTAAGCATATGACGTAACGCAGCACAAAAATCAATAAAAGAATTATCATTAATTGGAACGCTTAATTTTGATTGTATTTGCTGTATAGCATCAATCTGACGTATTTCCTTCAAATATACTTGTTTGGCTAACCCATATATTTCAGCCATATCCTGTTTTATCATGACTTTCTTCGTTGATTATGACGGCAAAGTTATGCAAAATCCAACAGATAGAATACTCGATAGGATTAAATCTTGCATCAAACACCTGATTATCATCACTTATCGCCATCAAAAAGTTATCCATCAGTTATATTTTGGTGAATGATTCCACCATTGAAACACCTGTTTCCTTTGCTGTCGAACAATTAAAAACGATTGGCGTATGCAAAAAGAAACAGTAACATTTGATAAGCTGCCCGAAGCGGTAGGTTATCTGACCGAACAGGTCATCGAGTTGAAAAAGATGGTAGCGGAACTCCAGCCACAGCCATCAGACAAACATGTATTAGTGGAAATTGAGGATGCTTGCCGTATCATCCGAAAAGCCAAGCCTACCATATATACATTGGTACGCAAAGGGCTACTCCCGGCTTACAAGAAAGGCAAGAAACTCTATTTTTATGAGGACGAGCTTCTCGCTTGGATTGAGAACGGACGGAGAAAAACTGCCGAGCAGACATACGAGGAGATGCTTGCCAATATGCAGAGCGGTGTACGCCATAAGCCCAAATCATCAGTACAATTTTAACAAATTGGGCTATGGATACATATTCTATTAATCCGGCATCCATCATTGATGAAGCAATTGATTTAAGCACAAGATTGTCCGGTACGGCATTTCCCGTCAGCATATTCCCTGCAAAACTCCAACGCATCATTCGTGAGGTACACGAGTGCCATAACTACCCTACCGACTACATTGCCGCAGCCATCCTCACGGCAATAGCAGTTGGCATAGGTAATACACACCTTGCCCAAATCAAGCAGGGATGGATGGAAAGCCCCATCCTGTATATGGCATTGATTGGAAGACCGGGGGCGAACAAAAGCCATCCGCTCAGTTTTGCGATGAAGCCATTTCTTGATTATGACTACCGACAGAATCAGGAATTTGAAAAGGCTCTTGCCAAGTACGATGAACTGATGAGCATGAGCCGTAAGGAACGTGCGGAAAGCGGTGGAGAGCAATTCCCACAAGAGCCTATCCGCAAACGTTTCTTGGTTTCGGATGTAACACCCGAAGGGTTGAGCCTCATTCATGCGCAAAACAAACGTGGGCTATGCTTGTGGGCTGATGAATTATCAGCTTGGTTCAAGAACTTCAACCGCTACAACAACGGTTCGGAAGAGCAATTCTGGCTCTCAGTGTTCAGTGCCAAGACCACTATGTCCGACCGCAAAAATGCCAAGAGTTCCATCTTCATCAAGCGTCCGTATATATCGGTCATTGGTACTATTCAAAAAAAAATATTGAACGAGTTGGCTAAAGGTGAACGTTCCAGCAACGGATTTATCGACCGCATTCTGTTTGTGATGCCCAACCTACAACAGAAAGCACGGTGGAATGACAAGGAACTGCCGGAAGATATAGAGCAAGAATGGAATGCCATCATTAACAAGCTGATACAATCGGAGTGTAGCATCAACGAACATGGAGAGATTGAACCGCAAATTCTTCTTTTCTCAGAGGATGCAAAGAAACGGCTTTACGAGTGGCAGCATCATTTCTCTGAATTGTGCGACCGGGAAACAAACGACACCATTGTGAGTATCTATTGCAAGCTGGAGATATACATCATCCGCTTTTGTCTGATTATCCAACTGGCACGATGGACTTGCGGAGAGTGCGACAAGATGTGTATCGACCTTCTGACGGTGGAGAGAGCCATTAAACTGACGGAGTATTTTAAGGAGTCTGCATTGAGCGTACAAAATATTCTGAATGAGAATGCTTTCAACAGCCAGCAACAGGCGATAATCAATCTGCTGCCTCCTTCCTTTACGACAGCCCAAGCTATACAGATAGCCGAGCAAAACGGAATGAAGGAGCGGACATTTCAACGCTTTCTCAATGACAATATCGGGACTCTGTTCCGCAAAGAGAAACATGGAGAATATTCAAAGATTAACCCATGACATTTTTGTCGGTTTTGACACTTTCCAAGCGAAAACGACAATAACGACAAAAGTGACACATAAAACAAAAAAACAATGAGTACACATAGATTCATATTAGAACCCTACAAGGGTGTCAGCACCCGGCATACTTGCCCGAACTGCCACCGCAAAAGATGTTTTTCCAAGTACATTGATACGGAGAAACAAATCCAGTTCCCGGATTACGTGGGGCGTTGCGACCACGAACAGAAATGTGGTTATCACTTCACGCCCCGTGATTACTTTGAACGGAATCCGTCTGAGAAAGAGAAGTTGTCCGAAGATAACTTTAGGAACTATGCGCCAATAAAAGAAGTCGAGCCAAAAGCCACTTCCTACATTGATTTAGATATAGTCAATCAGTCATTGCAACGCTATCCAGAAAACAAACTGTTTCAATTTTTATCGGCTCAATTTGGAGAAGCGGAGACATTAAAACTGATGAAGAAATACATGGTCGGTACTTCCAAGCATTGGGACGGTGCAACCGTATTTTGGCAAATGGATTATCAGAACAGAGTCCGTACAGGTAAGATAATGCTTTACAATCCTGAAACTGGCAAGCGGATAAAAGAGCCGTACAATCATGTCACGTGGGTACACTCCGTACTGCACAAGGACGGTTATAATCTGAAGCAATGCTTCTTCGGTGAACATCTGCTTCCAGAATATAAAAGCCGTCCTGTCGCACTGGTCGAAAGCGAGAAAACGGCAATCATTGCTTCCTACTACCTTCCCCAATTCCTATGGATTGCATCTGGAGGAAAGAACGGTTGTTTCAATGCCAACAGCCTGTCCGTTCTTGCAGGAAGAAACGTTGTGTTATTCCCCGATTTGGGAGCGACCGACTATTGGCAGGGCAAAATCAGTCTGATGAAAAGCTATGGAATTGATGTGCAACTGTTCGATTATCTGGAAGCCAAAGCAACCGAAAACGAACGGAAAGAAGGGTACGACATAGCCGATTACCTGTTGAAAGTACGCCCCGATGAAGCCATACTCCAGCAGATGATCAAGAGGAATCCGAACTTGAAAACATTGATAGAGACATTCGATTTGAAACTCGTCAGTGTACAACGAGGAATCCCTCAACCGAAGGTTTCACCGCCTAAGAAACGAGGAATCAGACTTTGAACAAAGGGAGAGAAATCGAGACTTTTTTACTATAGCAAGTTAATGTCGGTGTATTACATTTCCCGACCACTTGCTCCTCAAAAAGTCTGAGGAGGCGGCTCCCGATGGTCACAAATTATTCACTAAAAGCAATTCAAAAATGGAAAAGAAACATACGATAACTCTCCGACTGTCATACGACCAATTCGCATGGCTCGGTGCGCTTTGCAGACGAAGCAAGCAGACCCAAAGTGCAGTCATCCGCTCACTCATTGAGAACGGAACGGTACGTGAGCGAATCACGAAAGAGCATATCCACATCATCCGTCAGTTGATAGGTGAAAGCACTAACCTCAACCAGTTGGCGAAGCAGGCAAACACCTATGGATTCTTTGCCGTTGCCAAAAGATGTGAGGAGATGGCGCAGCATATTAACCAACTTATAAAACAACTGAAAGATGATAGGTAAGCAGACAAAAGGGACATCGTTCGGTGGTTGTGTCCGATATGTCCTGAAAGAGGAGAAATCCAAATTGCTGGAAGCTGTCGGGGTGGATGGTTCTCCCGAACAGATGGCAGAGCAATTTGAATTACAAGCGTTGCTCAATGACAAGGTAAAGAATATTGTCGGACACACCTCGCTCAACTTTTCTCCTGAAGATAGCGAACGCTTGAAGTCTGATGATGCGTTGATGTTGCAAATCGCCCACGACTATATGAAACTGATGGGCATCGAAAATACGCAATACATCATTGCCCGGCATATCGACCGTGAGCATCCGCATTGCCACATCGTTTTCAATCGGGTGGACAATGACGGTAAGACGATTAGCGACAAGAACGACTTCCGTAGGAATGAAAAGGCGTGCAAGATGCTGACGGCAAAATACCGCTTGCACTTTGCCAACGGCAAAGACCATATCAAGGAGGAACGCTTGCGCCTATACGACTGGGCAAAGCACGAGATATATAAGGCGTTGAAAGAGGTATTGCCCAAAGCTCAAAATTGGGATGAACTGAAAGAAGCCCTTGCCGACCGTGACATTGATATGAAATTCAAAGTCAGCCGGACTACACGGGAAATACAGGGAGTCAAGTTTGAGTACAACGGCTTTTCTTTCTCCGGCTCAAAAGTCAGCCGGGAGTTCAGCTATTTGAATATTGACAACCGATTGGAGCAGAATGCCTGTGCATCCTCATTTGAATACCCCAAACAAGGGTTCACGCATAAAGATAAAGAGGTGCAGCAAAGTGTTTCCCATTCCGACAATGGTTCAAGCATCGGTCTTGGTTTGTTGAATGGCAGCTCATCTTACGATACCACTGCCGCAGAAGAAGCCGAGTTCAATCGCCTGATGAAAAAGAAAAAGGCTAAGCGCAAGCGAGGCTTTCGTTTATAATTCACTATTTATTAACTTTCTAAATTTAATCAATTATGTTAGAAAACGATTTGATTCTTGATTTCAATCTCTACTTGTGTGAGAAGTTCGGCTACAGAAACAATTGTAGCGTGATGCAAAATGCCAATGGCTTTTGCGTGGACATCCGTGAGCGTGATTTAGACTGCTACATCCGCTTCTGGGAGTATAGCAACGGAAGAGGCAACTTCCCCGACTGGTCTATCATCATCGTGCGCAGCAACTTCAAGAAGAACCAAGCTGAAAACCTGAAAGACTTGGCTCGTTTCTTCAAGGAGTACATGCCACGCTATGGTTACAGATACCTCTGTAGCGAAGGTGATGACTACAGGTATTATCAGACACTTGGTTTGAAACTCATCCACAAAGAGCTGTTCGGACAAGAGAATTATGGATTGGCGATGAAGGATTTGAATGTCTGATAACTTGGTTTTAAGGTTAAGGAGGGGATTTTTCCTCTCCTTAACTATTTCCGATACACCCCATTATCCCTACTTGTTACCAAAGGGATGGGAATGGTGTAAGCTGGAAGATATAGCTTATGTCGTTTCCGGAAGTACACCAGCGAAGACTTGCTTTGTAGAAAAAGCTGGTATTCCATATATAAAAATGTACAATCTTAGAAATCAACAAATAGATTTTGATTATCACCCTCAATATATAACAGAAGATACTCATAATGGTAAACTTCAACGTTCACGAACAGAAGTGGGTGATTTAATAATGAATATTGTTGGACCTCCTTTGGGTAAACTTGCACTTATTCCACCAACACTTCCACAAGCAAATTTCAATCAAGCGGCGGTGTTGATACGTCCATATATGTATAAGGAAATATTAGCTTTATACCTCAAATCTTATTTAGAAGAAATGTCAGAAATCGATTCTGTTACAACACGTGGTTCTGCAGGACAAGTTAATATTTCTTTGACACAATCTCAAAATATGAGGATTCCTCTTCCACCCCTTGCAGAGCAGCATCGTATAGTTGCTGAAATAGAGCGTTGGTTCTCATTGATTAGCATTATAGAAAGTGGCAAGAATGATTTGCGAGACACCATCAAGCAAGCTAAGAACAAGATTCTTGACCTCGCCATTCACGGCAAACTCGTGCCGCAAGACCCAAATGACGAGCCAGCCATTGAACTGTTGAAACGCATAAATCCCGACTTCACACCTTGTGATAACGGGCATTATACATTTGATGTCCCAAATGGATGGAATTGGTGTAAGTTAAATGATTTGTGTTCGTTTCTGTCTAGAGGAAAATCTCCCAAATATTCGGAAGACGATAGGACATATCCCGTATTCGCTCAAAAATGTAATCTGAAAGAAGGAGGTATTTCATTAGAACAAGCAAGGTTTTTAGACCCTTTAACAATAAATAAATGGGACTCAAAATATAAATTACAAACAGGTGATGTACTTGTTAATTCAACAGGAACTGGAACTGTTGGAAGAACCAGACTTTTTGATGAAAATTGTTTGGGTAAATATCCTTTTGTGGTTCCAGACTCTCATATAGCAGTCGTAAGAACATATGAAGAAATCAATTCTGAATATGTATTTGCTTATATGTCTTCTCTACTTATTCAACAATACATAGAAGATAATTTAGCAGGAAGTACAAATCAAAAAGAATTATATATTGGTGTATTGGAGAATTTATATTTTCCACTTCCTCCTATTAATGAGCAGCAACGAATCGTTCAAAAGATAGAAAATCTATTTTCTGCTCTTGATAATATTCAAAATGCCTTAGAAGTGTAATCAAATACACTTCTAAGGACTGATGTAACTTTACCAGTTTACTACTTTATCCACAATTTTCTGCTGCTCACTGGCTGTCCGTCTGAGATAGATGCGAGTGGTTTCAATGCTCTCATGCCCCATAAGGTCAGCAAGTAGAGCTAGGTCGTTAAAACGATCCAGAAAGTTTTTGGCGAAACGATGACGGAATGAATGAGGATAAACCACCTCCTTGTTCATTCCGTATTTTTCGGCAAAATGTTTGAGTTGAGAAGCTATTCCACGAGTGGTAATGCGCTGACCGAAACGGTTTAAGAAGATATAACCGGAAGTAAGTCCTATTTCTTTGAGCCATGTTGTTGCCTCTAAACGTAAGTTCTTCGGGATGTATAAACGGCGTATCTTTCCTCCCTTGCTATAAAGGTCAAGATGTCCGATTTGTACATGTTCTGCTTTGATATGAAGCAGTTCACTGACACGCGCCCCTGTAGCAGCCATAAACCACACGATAAAATACCATTCATCATAACCGTCCGTTTTAAGTTGCGCTTTGAGAAATTTGTAATCGGCATCACTGATTACATTTTCCAAAAAGTTCTTCTGCTGTACCTTTACGAACTTCACTTTCAGTTTCTCCTGTTTTGTAAATTCCAGATACTTGTTGATACCTTGCAGCCGAAGATTTACTGTCTGTGGCTTAAAGTTCTCCACCAAGTACCCCTTGTATGCCAAGAGATTCTTTTTATTCACTTCCCCATAATGACAGAGGAAATACTGCACCGTCCACACATACGAGGTGACGGTGTTCTTGGCAAGATTAGTCTTTACCAAATGATTTTTGAATTTTGTTACCATACTACATTGATTTAGAATGAATATAGTAATAATATAATAGAACGTATCGGGCATTATCCGCAGTTACCTGAATCGTGGTGTGTAGTACCTATGCAATTGCTTTGCTCCTTGACAAATGGAGAAAAGCAGAGTGGAATAGAAAGAGTAAATCTTGATGTCAAATATTTACGTGGTGAACGAGAAGTGAAAACTTTGACAATTGGAAGATACACCCCTGCTAATACCCTATTGATATTAGTAGATGGCGAAAACTCTGGTGAAGTGTTCCGTACTCCCATCGAAGGTTATCAAGGCAGTACATTCAAACAATTGTCTATCAATGACAATCTGAATACGGATTATATTTTGCAAGTTATAAACCTACATCGCAAGACTTTACGAGAGAATAAGGTTGGCTCTGCTATTCCACACTTGAATAAAAAACTATTTAAGGCAATAGAAGTGCCAATCCCCCCGTACAATGAGCAACAAAGAATTGTAGAGGCTATAAATAAGGCTTTTATGTCTTTGAACTTAATAATGGAGAGCTTATAAACTCTCCATTATCACATCTAATTGAGCAAAGAGGTTGCGAACTGCATAGACAATTCGTTTTTGCTCCGCCTTTGGTGGTATTGGAATCTCTAATTTTGAATATTCGGAAATCCAATATCGTTTATGAGTGTCACCTACCAATCTGGTAATACTCATAAACATTGCAATATAATCAATCTCAATATCCTTGCATATTTTTAGAATTTTCATGGCTGATGATTTTACCTTGAAAGGAAAATCAACGAGCCTTGAATCTGTTGTAAAATCATCAAAAATTATACAAGGAAGATTTGAATATATCCCTGTTGTTTCATTGGTATAGCCAATTATAAAAGACTTACCTGCTGTCAAGACTGGAATTGAATAGGAATCATCATAAGCTGTTGAATTTACAATATAAGCTGTAGGCTGTTCATAATCTACAACTTGTTCAAGCCTGCAAACAGCCCATCCATCAGGCAACTGCGCATAATGCCCGTTATCACAAGGTGTGAAGTCAGGATTTATGCGTTTCAGCAGTTCGATGGCTGGTTCGTCATTCGGGTCTTGTGGCACGAGCTTGCCGTGAATGGCGAGGTCAAGGATTTTGCTTTTGGCTTGCTTGATTGTGGTTTGCAAGTCAGCTTTAGCATTCTTAACTATGTCAATTAACGAAATCCACTTATCCATCTCTGCAACAATTCTTCCTTGTTCCTTTAATGGAGGAATAGGTATCATTAGTTGTGATAGCTTTTGGGCATTGATATTAGACTGATTAACAGCATCTGTTTTCACATTATAACACCAACCATGATAATAGCCGCTATTCATTACAGTGTTAAGGTAGTCTGGAGAAATCAATAAAGGTCTAACACGAATAAGATATCCTGCATATATGGCTGGTTGTTCTTCCTTGTAGATTGCCGTTTTTCCAACCCATTCACTACTATTTGTGCGATTAAACAATAAATCGTCTTTTTCAAGAGAGTATTGTTCAATATCTTCATCATTCGAAGAATACACTAAATTCGAATAATCTATTGTACCAACATTTGTAATATTCCCCATTCGTAAAACAGCTATTTTACCCACACTCGATGATTTTTCTGAAGTTCCGTATTTTAATTCGCATACAATATCTTCCAACCTACACCATACCCACGAACTCGGCACTTCAAACGGTACGTTCCCATAATGGGGTGTATCGGAAGTTTTTGCCGATTTCTTACCCTTTTTAATTTTCCCCTCTTTTATCAATCGTTCTTTTTCAGCCTTAATTCGTTCAAGAAGAACAGATGCAGGCTCATCGTTTGGGTCTTGCGGAACGAACTTGCCACGAATAGCAAGGTCGAGTATCTTTTGACGTAATTTCTTTGTATCCATACCGATTAGTCTTTATCTAAGAAAAGATTGCAAAATTCATTTAGTTGCTGCTGCATACGCTCCTGCGGAATGAGGATGCGTTTGTATTCTGCTATCATTGTAGGACTCATGCTTCGGCTCATAGCATATTCCACTACCACTTTATCGACCTCTGGGCAAAGGATAATACCAATAGATGGGTTTTCGTTGGAACGCTTTACATCCCTGTCGAGTGCCTCCAAATAAAATTCCAACTGACCGAGGTCGCGCGGATGAAATTTTGTCTTTTTGAGTTCCACAGCCACCAATGCTTGTAATCCACGATGGAAAAACAGTAAATCAGCCTTGAATGTAGACGCACCAATATTGAGGCGATATTCTTGATCCATAAAGATGAAATCCTTGCCAAGTTCAAGAATAAACTGCTTCATGTGTTCTACCAAACCTTTTCTAAGTTTGGATTCGTTATGCTTCTTAGGCAAATTAAGGAAATCGACAAACAATGTGTCTTTGAACATTATAGGAGCATTGGGATAAGCACTAAGTAACCCTTTCGACATGTTGTTTTTACTGCTCAACAATGCCGTATATGTTTGATTGGAGATGCAGCGCTGAAGCTCTCGCTTCACTAAATGTTCTTTATTTGCATAGAGTATGTAGAACATCCGTTCTTCATTGCTTTTACATCGGCAAAGAATCTCTATATGATTTGTCAATGTGGTCAGCTCCAATATCTTGGGCATTCGTCCAAATGTTGAATGGGCAATTTGTGCAGATGCTGGCTGCACAATTACAGTCATCTCTTGTGTTGGCTGGCTTGTTTCTATTTGTGCAGTTTTTGGCTGCACAAATTCAGAATTCAGATACTTCTCTATAGTTGCACTGAATGTTTCCGATGAATATTCATCATAGAACATCACCATATTGTAAATACTTCTCCGGCTATAGCCCTTAATATCTGGTCGCTGAGAGCTGATGTATTCAGACAACTGCGTTACAACCTTGCTTCCCCATTCCTCGTTTTTCAATTTGGCTGATACATATCCACCTACATGCCACGCTGTGAACAACAGTTCATTGTTTACAGCTCTTGAAGCACGACCTTTATGTTGGAGAATGATGTCTATGACTTCTCCAAACTGTTGTTCCATTGATATGGCTACCTTATAGTTCTCCATACACTCAATCCTCCTCAATGTTAGCCAACAATTTTTGTAATTCGGAAACCGCATTACTAATTGTATCGCTTTTATCCTTTATATCGGCTATCAGTTCTGACAATGAAGAATTATCCCCTTCACTACCTTGCTTAATCCAAGTAATATCAAGGCTGGTTTTATCTCTAGCCATGAGTTCATTATACGTAAATTTTCTCCAACGACCTTCTGCGTTGTTTTCTGCATTGTAGGTCTCAGTGCGGTGATAACGATCTGTTGGATTGTAACATTTTACAAAATCATCAAGACTTTCTTCTGTTAATGGATTTTGTTTTAGTGTATGTTTAATGTTGGTACGATAATCATAAAACCATATTTCTTTTGTCTGATTAACACTCGAAGTCGGCTTTTTATCAAAAAACAATACATTCGCTTTTACCCCCGGTCTATAGAATATGCCTGTGGGTAAACGTAAAATGGTGTGTAAGTCACATGAGTTCAGAAGATTTTTTCGAATCGTCTCTCCTGAACCACCTTCAAACAAAACATTGTCAGGAAGAACAACTGCTGCTGTTCCACCCACTTTTAGCAATGACTTGATGTGTTGCACAAAATTTAATTGCTTGTTAGAAGTTATAGCAATGAAGTCATTACGCACATAATTGTCTTTTTCTTTTTTTAATTTAATTGTTTCTTCTCCTGTTTCTTCATCTTTTTCTATAACCTCTATTATTGTGGAGGACTTCTTACCGAAAGGAGGATTAGTCAGCACATAATCGCAGAGGTCGGTTGCGCTTGGTTGTGACGCTAGGCTATCAACGCATTTTATAGGTGGAACACCACCAAATTCGCTGATACCATGAAGCAAAAGATTCATTAGGCAAAGACGATAAGTACTTGGTACAATTTCGTTACCATAAAATGTTGCGTCTTTCAACTTATTCTCATCTTCACCTGTAGGGTTTTGCTGTTCCATGTATGATTTTGCTGCCAACAAGAAACCTCCAGACCCACAGCAAGGATCAACAACTGTTTTTCCAATTACCGGGTTCACACATTTCACAATTGTCTTAATTAGTGCTCTTGGTGTAAAGTATTGTCCGGCACCACTCTTCGTATCTTGAGCAATGCGTTCTAGAAGACTCTCATAAATGTCTCCTTTTACATCCTCGCTCAGTTCACCCCATTCAATGCCATTAATCATGTCTATAACCTTGCGCAAATGTACAGGTAATTGTATTTTATTTTGTGCACCACGGTATATCTCACCTATCATACCGATCTTCTTTGACAAGGTCATAAGTACATGATTATAATGTTCCTTTAATTCATCACCCGATTTAGTCACAAGGGATTCCCATGTGCAATCATTTGGCAAATCAATATTCTTCCATCTAAACATTTGGGGCAAATGTAGGTTTTCATCTACCATTTTTAGAAAGAGCAAGAATGTAATTTGTTCCAAATAGTCACTATTGGACACACCTGCGTCCATCAATACTGTGGCTATCTGCCACACTTTGTTGCTTATTTTAGAATCTACCATACTTTGTTTACGCCACAAGGGCTGAGTTTAGTTCATTAATAATGTTCTCCCATTCATTACCAAACAGACGCAAATATCTAGCTGCACCACCATTTTTCTTGAAAACTCCTACTTCCAAGGCTTCTGGCTGAAAGCTGGCATTTTTTGCAATGTAATTTTTTATCATTTCTAGCCATGTGAGTTGTTCCGGAGTAAATGGACTACCATCTGTTCCTCTGACTCCTGCTTTGTTTTTGTTTTTTTCGAACAACCAATCTCTATAACGTAACTTCACACCATCTGCAAAAGGTATCAGTTCAGAAGTCTGTCCCCATTCATAGCGGATGATTTGAATAATGTCAACAAGTTCTTTCAGTACCGTTTTCTTTTTGGTGTAATCTTCATAAGCGGAGAAAACAAAGTCTTGCTGCAAAGCCTTGTCAAATTTGTCCATTTTTTCATAAAGATTATGTACCATTTCCTCTGTAATGTGTCTATTGCGATAATCTTGGTTGTAGATAATCTGCAATGCTGTAATCTCATCTCTATACTTTTCTATGAAAGTTTTGAATGAAGTACGTATAGACTCTTTATTTTTTTGTACATCACCTGTAAAATCTGCAAAAACAAGAGAGTCAAGTGCAGGATCTATGGTTTGTTCATTTGAATTACGAACTGTCATTAGAAATTTGCGAACATTGGGATTATAAAGAGGTTTGACAGCCTCTTTACATCTTTTACACAAGATTTCTGTATGGACATTTTCTTGTTCTAAGGGGGATAATTCTTTAAAATTTGTATATTCTCTCCTAATGATCTCTTCGATAACATCTGTATTATGAACTTGCTTCAAACTATTTGCCAAACTATGGATATCAATGCCACCTGTCAGTTGCTTGAATTCTGTGTTCTCTTTATCAGTAAGGATCTTGCCCAGCCTGTCAATACGTGTACCAAGAGAGGAAAATGTATCCTCCCCAATGTCACCTGTGACAACTGCATTTAGCAAATTTTTAAAAGATATAGATTGTTTGGAATCAGATCCGCATTTACCTCGAGCTAATTTATCGGATTTTGTAACTCCAACAGCATCAACGATGACATATCCCAATTTTCTAGAGTGTGCTGATGGAGAAGATTTTATAAGTTCTTCTTGGCTTAAAGTTCTTCTAGCTCGTCCTAACATCTGTTCGTAATAATTCTCGCTACGAATGTCTCGCATGAAAAGTAATATTTCAATGGCTTTTACATCTGTGCCTGTCGCAATTTTTGATACAGTTACAGCCATGCGTGGATTATACTCGTTGCGGAAAGCATAAAGTAAACTCTTTTCATCCTCTTCTGATGTATATGTAATCTTCTTGCAGAAATCATTTCCCTCTCCAAAAACTTCTTTTGCAATTTCTGTTATGTCAGCAGCATGACTATCATTTTTGGCAAAAATTAATGTTTTAGGAAGTTCTTTCCTGTCTTTGAAATATATCCATTTCCTCCAGTTCTCTTTAAAGGTCGTAAGAATGAGGCGTATTTGTGACTTATTGACAACAGAACGGTCTAGTTCTTTGCCTGAATAAGAAACATCTTCGTCTGAATCTTGCCATTTCTGTAATCGTGTTCTCTTGTCACGTACTTCCAGCTTGCGATTTATTGTGGCTACCATTCCGCCTTCCCTACTTTTCTTTGTTTCTATAAGAAATGTATCGAATGCTCCCACATTAACATCATCTTCTACAGCTTGTTCATGTGTGTATTCACTAACTACATTCTGATTAAAGAATGCAAAAGTATCTTGGTTTGGTGTAGCAGTCAATCCAACAAGAAAAGCATCAAAATACTCCAAAACCTGTCGCCATAGATTATATATGGATCGATGACATTCGTCTATAATTATGAAGTCAAAGAACTCTGGCGGATAATCCTTGTTGTATATTACTTCTCGGGGCGTTCCAAAAGTCGATTTCTCGACTTCGTCATCTGTTCCTTCTGCGAAAGTAGCGATTTCACCTTTAAGCATTGAGTAAAGACGCTGTATAGTAGATATACATATTTGCGTATCACTCGGTATGTTTGAAGTCTGAATACGTTGTATGTTATACAACTCACTTAGCTTAGAAGTACAGTCATAAGGTTGATAGTTCTTATATTCTGTCTCCGCCTGTTCTCCAAGATTTTTTGTATCAACAAGAAACAGTATGCGTTTGGCCTTGGCAAATTTTAGCAACCTATATGTGTTTGTTATAGCAGTATAAGTCTTTCCCGCACCTGTAGCCATCTGTATCAATGAGCGTGGGTTATTTTCGCCAAACGATTTTTCCAAATTTTTAATAGCTGCAAGTTGGCAAGCTCGGAAATTAGTTATTGGCAATTCTGGGAAATTAGTCAACCTGCCACGCAATGTTTTGTCACCATTGTATTTATAGTCCTTCATTAGGGACAACAAGTATTCAGGAGTATGGAAAGAGAAGATATTACGCAACCTAGGCTTAGGATCGTACCAATCGGTAAATTCTATAATCAGACTTGTTGCCTCATAAATAAAACGTAAGTTTTTCTTGTCGTAACCTCCTTTTAATCCAGAGTTCATATACCTGATATTTTGTTCACAAGCCTTAGAAGATAAATGTACACCTTCTTCCTCAGGCTTTGCCTCGATAAGTCCAATTGGTTCACCGTTAATAAAAAGGGCATAATCTACCTCTTTCCCATCATTTGTATGGAATTCCCTCACTGCGACTCCCAATGAGGCAATGGGATTAAATTCATTCATGTCCTGGATTACCCACCCGGACTGAATGAGTTTTTGATCTATAATCAATCTTGCTTTTTCTTCAGGTGTCATATATTCCTACATTTTTGTATTATCGGAAGTTTGTCAGCACATCTGCAATAAGTCGCATATGAAAATATAACTTTCCAACCTAAATAAGTTCTATTTCAACCTTTCTTTTTTATCGGTTATCAAATCTTTTAAATCAACTTGTAATATCTCTGCTATCTGTTGCAAGGTTTCCAAATTAGGTTGAATCCGATTACAAGCATAGGCATTAACCATACTAAAGCTCTTATCCAGTTGTTTAGCTAACCATGTCTGAGAGATGCCTTTTTCGGACAATACCGCCTTTATTCTATTCAGTTTCATTCTTTGATACGATTTTATAGTGCAAATGTAGTGAATTATATTCAACAATAACGTATATTTGCACTAAGAAAAGTGCAATACTCAAATGAGTTATGCCTCATAATAATTAAAAAGCCAGATGTTTTTGATACAAAATCATCCAACTAAACAAGCAATAGCAAGTTCAACTATCCTTGAAAGCATTGAAACTGAATAACAATGGGCAAGACAGTAACAACATATTTGATTGACGGTGATCCGAAAGGAACTCAATATGCATTCATCAGCAATAAGATTTGCCAGATGTTCGTAGTTCCACGTTCTAATCTCTCATATCTGAGTACACAAGAGAAGTTGCAAAAACCTGCGTTTTACATATTGTTGGGTGAAGACGAATCGACCAAACCACAGGCGTATATAGGTGAAACGGAGAATTTCAAGGAGCGTGTGAAAGACCATGATAGCAAAAAGGCGTTTTGGCAAAAGGCTCTCATATTCGTATCGAAAGATGCAGACATGACTAAAGTTGATGTGCAATATTTAGAGCATAAAGCGATAGCCGAAGCCAAGAAAGCAAATACTTTTATCCTAAGTGATAACAAACAAATCCCTAAAGCTCCGAACTTACCTGAACATCAACAGGACTCAATGGATGAATTCTTTGAGGATGTGAAATTTCTGGCTTCTTTTATCGGTTGCAATGTCTTCGAAATATCACAACCAAAGGCAGAGCATTTGTTTTATACTAAAGGTAGAGGCTGTAATGCAAAAGGCTTTTATAGTTCCGATGGATTTACCGTTTTGAAAGGAAGTGTCATATCACAAACAATGGTTCCATCTTTCAACTGGAAAGAAAAGCGAGAAAAGATGATTAAAGATTACACAGTTAATGAAAACGGTGTATTGGTACTGACATCAGACAAGACATTTTCAAGCCCCAGTACTGCTGCGGATTTCTGTATTGGCAGTAGTAACAATGGCTGGTTGGTTTGGAAAGATAAAGACGGTAATACGCTGGATTCTGTGTACAGAAAACAATTAGAATAATCATATTTCAATTGAGTTACAAATAATAAATATGGAAATTATCAATCTACTGGACTTCACAAACCGCATTGAGCTGAGAAATTGGCTGAAGATTAACCACAACCAAGCGAAATCTGGCTGGGTTATCACATCACGCTCTAAGCAGCCCACATACGAATGTATTCCATACATTGAGGTCGTTGAGGAAGCATTATGCTTCGGGTGGATTGATTCAACTATAAAGAAATTACCTGACGGACGTCTTGCACAACGTCTTTCACCTCGTCGCAAAATAAGCCATTGGACTGAGTTAAACAAAGAACGCTGTATGAATCTTGAAGACCGAGGACTTATGACAGATGCCGGACGACAAGCATTTGAGAAATCTTATTCCTACGAAGTAGTCCCCAAAGGCTCTCCTATAGAAGAAATTATCAAGAAGCATAATATGGAATTGAGACCGGAACTATATAAGTAATTGCTCACAATTCTAAAATGTAATAAGGATGATGGAAGAAAATAACATATCCCCTATCCGCTCTGATTTTGAGCAGATAAAAAAGCAGAATGAAAGCGGTTCTGAATATTGGACTTCTCGTGATTTGTGCGTTGCATTAGGTTATAGTACTTATCAAAAATTCACACGCACAATAAACAAAGCCATTGCGATAGCCAATCACAAAGGACTTAATACAGCAGAGCATTTTAACCATACGGTTGAAATGGTCAAATTGGGATCTGGCTCATTCCGGAAAGTAGAGAATATACATTTATCACGTATGGCTTGTCTGATAATTGCGGAAAATGCCGATGGAAAGAAACCACAAGTGCAAATGGCAAAAGAATATTTCAGACAGGAGACACCTACTACTGAATTACTTAACAATAGCTTGTCATCCAATATTTTACTCTATAAAACAAAGCAAGGAGAAACACGAATTGAAGTCATTTTCAACAGTGAAACTTTTTGGATGTCTCAGAAACGTATGGCAGACTTTTTTGGGGTAGATGTACGCACCATCAACTATCACCTTGGGCAGATTTACGAATCGGGCGAGCTTACTAAAGAGGCAACTATCCGAAAAATTGGGATAGTTCAATCTGAAGGAGAACGAGATGTAGAACGCACACCGTTGTTCTATAATTTGGATGCTATCATTGCCGTAGGCTATCGTGTGAACAGTTACCAAGCCACTCAATTCAGAATTTGGGCGACATCTGTTCTGAAAGAAATGATAGTCAAAGGATTCGTGTTAGATGATGAACGATTGAAACAGGGCAAACATTTTGGTAAAGATTATTTTGATGATTTATTAGAACGTATCCGAGAAATACGGGCTTCGGAACGCCAATATTATCAAAAAATCACTGATGTATATGCCGAATGTAGTGCCGATTATGATTCCAAATCAGAAACGACCCAACTGTTCTTCAAGATAGTACAGAATATGATGCATTGGGCTGTCACCCATCAAACGGTAGCCGAAATCGTATATTCAAGAGCAGATGCCGAAATGCCCCACATGGGACTTACCACTTGGAAAAATGCACCTGATGGCAGAGTACAAAAGTCAGACACAATAATTGCCAAGAATTATTTATCCGACAAGGAGGTTTCCGCCTTAAATCGTCTATCAACTGCATTCCTTGATTTTGCAGAACTTCATGCAGAGCGACAGATTATCACTACGATGGCAGACTGGAAAAAACAATTGGATGAGTTCTTGGCTTTATACAAATATGACACCTTGAATGATGCCGGAACTATTTCCGCAGAACAAGCGAAAGAAAAAGCATACGCTGAATACGACAAATTCCGCTTGATTCAAGACACAGAGTATCTTTCTGATTTTGATAAGGAAATCAAATTGTGGAAAGAGAAGGGTTTGTTTGGTAAGGATTAATTCTATCAACAGAAACATAAAATGAACCATAGCAACACGTTCTCACTATCTTTTCCCGAAGCCAAGACAATTATTGTTTCCGGTGATATTCATGGAGACTTAAATCAATTGGTGTTCAAACTCTGCATTCAATACAAGTTGAAGGACACTCTATTGATTGTAGCTGGGGATTGTGGCTTTGGCTTTGAAAAGAAAGAATACTATGAGCAAATGGTTAGACGAAATGCCAAGCGAATGAACCAAGCCAACAATTGGATTGTATTTGTGCGTGGCAATCATGATAATCCAGCTTATTTCGATGGAACAACATTCAATTACAAACGCTTCATCGCTGTTCCTGATTATACTATTCTCCAAGCCTGTAATCATACCATCCTTTGTGTAGGCGGAGCTATTTCTATTGACCGTATTTATCGCATAAATGAATGGAACAAACGGAAATATCGTGTTCACTCCAATGAGTCGCAAGAAAATGATATTCCTCGCAATTTATATTGGAAGAATGAAGCTCCTGCTTATGACGCTGATAAGATGAATACCATATGTGTAGATTTCTTGATTGATACAGTTGTCACACATACTGCGCCATCACATTGTGAGCTATTCTCAAAAAGCAACCTTAACCAATGGGCTGAGAACGATTCATTACTTCTTGGGGATGTACAACTTGAAAGAGAAGTAATGGATATGCTTCTTCACCATCTTAAAATCAACAACCACCCGGTGAGCCATTGGTATTATGGTCATTTCCATCAAAGCTGGCATTCCGACATTGACGGAATACTATATCAGATGCTCGACATTATGGAGTTCAGTCAAGTCTATTAATTTATACCATTTCAGGTATAATATTTCTGTAAAACACAGAATTATACCCGATAGGATATAATGGTTTTCCTCGAATAGAAGTGTACCATTTATGGCATACAAACACTTTTTCAAGCGAATAACTCGGTTTTGCTACACTTTTTCCAACGAATCGAGTACCCTAATAATCGGAACGCAAGAGCACAAAAATCCCACTGCAAACCGCAGAAAATCCAAGAAAAACACTACTTTTGTATTCAGCAAGCGTTCTGTAACATTCATGCGGAAATTCCCTATCGTTCAATACGTTGTATCTGATAGTGGACATTCCACAAAAAGGCTGAAAGAAGGCGGTACAACACGTATATGCAAAACCATGAAATACAACGGTTTGCATTTGTCCCCACATTCTGTGTACTTGTAAAAACAGAGGTTGTACCGATTAAAATGAATAGTCACTGATAATCAGTGATGTAAATATGCTGCGTCGGCAAGTAAAACAGCCAAAACAACTCTGAACATTTCGGAACTACTATAACAAGAGGGCACTTACACACTATCCGACCACAAAATCTTCCGATTTAAAATTACTATAGAAACGTCCTGAAACAGCAGTAAACTTCAATACACAGTAATCAGGATCCGTCACTCCATCCGGATAATACATGGTATCTCCCTCCTGCCAGATCATCTCTTTACTGGCACTATCCGTCAAGACATCCATCGTACCGCGTAGCATGACACCTCTAAAGAATCTCGTATCACAGAAGTAGATACACGCATGGTTGTTCTCACGGTATTGCGCCACACGCATGGACGAAGTATTTGTTGTCAGATAAATCGTTTTTATCCCCTTTCTTTTTCTAGGTTGCAGCATCGCTTTGATGGTAGGAAATCCTTCACCATCTATCGAACCGATAAAAGCTGTTTTCAGCTTATCAATCATGTTGCCTACTGTTTTTTCCGCATCTCTCATCATTTTACTTTTTATTATTGGTTTATTATCTGATGCGAAAGTAGAGAAATGCCAGGAAAGCAATGCAATAAAAAGAAAGGTAGAAATAGCACTTTTTACGGTTTGTGTGCTTTACGATACAATAACGGAGTTTCTCCCGTATGCTGCCGGAAGCTACGGATAAAATAAGAAACCGTTGAAAAACAGAGTTCAAATGCAATATCAGCTATAGGAAAGTCCGTATAAACAAGCAGCCTTTTAGCCTCTTCCATCACCTTGCCCTGAATATATTGTTTTGCGCTGAACCCCATGGTCGAGGTTATCATCTCATTGAGATAGTTAGGAGTAATGCAGAGCTTATCCGCATAATATTGAACCGAATGTTGCTCTTTTGCATGTATCGCAACCAAATTCATGAATTTACTTACATGATTATTGGAAACTTCCATGTTTCTGCCCTCCTCCATCGAAGTCATTTTAAGATAAGCACGGTCCAGCAACATCAGGACTTCATAAAGCAATGCTCTCAAAACGTGTACATCGCCCTGTTGATACGAATCAATCTCCATCTTTATATCATGCAAGGTTTCAAGTATGCGTGTATAAAGCTCATCAGACAAATGCAGTCGCGATGAAAAACTTTCTATCTGAAAAAACGAAAGATGCCGTACAAACAAAGAATCTTTAAAGAGGGAAGACAAAAATTCTTCTTCGAAAATCAGCGCATACCCATTGATGATATGATGAGTATCCCAGTTTCGGATTTCCCCCGGTTTAGAGAAAAGGACGTCACATGGAATTGCTTCATAGGTTTGGTTATCAACTGCAAAAGCTCCCTTACCTTCTGTTATGAAAGTAATATCATAATAGTTGAGAGTGTGGACAGTACTTTTAGCCAGGAACTTCTTCACATACTTCAGTTCTACTACATCGACCAAAAGTTCACTCCCATACTTATGCTTATAAAAAGTATATCGAGGTATTGAGTTTTTCATTCAGAATACAAAAATAGTATTCCTTACCAAATAATCCAAAGACTTTTCAAATTCGATTCGATTGAATAAGCCATGAACCATCTGATAAGGAATACATAGAAAAATATGTCTAGGTTATATTTCCTATTTAGAACTTCCGGCCAGATATCCCAAACTGGTCACATCTGCCCCCAAGTAATGATTAATGTGCTTCAATGGCACCCTGTACAGAATATCCGGAATTTCCGCCAATAAAGAGAGGTACCTTTCCCTTACTGTCAGCTTGCGGGCATTCATATCCTCTTCCTCTTTAAAGTAAAACTGATACTCCATCAGTTGACGGACCAGATTCGCAAATGAAATTGAAGATGCACACAACTCTTCAATCTCCTCTTCACTGATGTAATAAGCAGCACATTTCGTCAGTGTCTTGATAGAATACTGACTTGAATTATAGCATAACACAGCATCACCCGCAGAGAAAAACCGATTGGTTCTCTCTTCTCCTTCATGAGTGGTATATGTATGCAAAATACCGGAAACAATAATGTACAAGCTCTGCTCTGGCAATGTGGCAGAAGCAATCGTTTCTCCTTTATCCAGATACACCATTTCCATTCGAGCCAACAGCTCTTTCACTTCTCTTTCATCCACCTGATACTCAAAACAGAGTTTCTTCAAATAAGCTTCCATACAAAATAGATTTTAGTTAATATATGTCACTTAAAAACACCTAATTCGACATAGCAGGCATCATTGTGCCTCTCAAATATAATTTCCTTTGGGTATATCGTAAATACCAGATACAAATCAATAATGAAACGACCGTTGAAATGGGTGGAGCAAATCCCATGATAAACAGCGACGAGCTATCTATCTGGCTGAACCAGTATGACAACGGTATACGGAACAGGAAAGTGGCTATCAGACTGTGAATCATCGGGAATAACGAGTTTCCTTGTCCGCTGAAATAAGAATTAATGCAGAACACGAAACTAACCACGATACAGTCGATGCTATACCCTCGCAAATAATCTGCCGCCATTGCCACCACAGCAGCATCTTTCGTAAAGAAAGCAGTAAGAGTCTCCGGCAGGAATTGCGAATACACGCAAACCGACACACCGAAAACAAGAGCAATCCCAATCCCCGAAGCCAGACATTTATTCATTCTCTTGATAAGTCCCGCTCCATAGTTCTGTGCAGTCATGGTTGCCACAGCCGATGATATAGCCATCGGAGGCAGCATAGCAAACACGATGATTTTCTCAACAACACCCAGGGAAGCAGATGCAATGACTCCCATCTGATTGACAATGACAGTGATAATCAGAAAAGAAACATTGATTAAAGCATCCTGCAAAGCAATAGGTGCTCCCAACACCAAGATCTTTTTAGACAGATTCCGGTTCAATCGAATATCTTTCCGTGAAAAATCAAAATGGAATCCGTGCCGGTATAAGAACCAGAGCGCTATTCCAAAGCTGACTCCTTGTGCACTTACAGTAGCAATAGCCGCTCCTGCAGCTCCCCAATGGAAATAACCGACCAATATAAAATCGAGCACTATATTTATCACACATGCCAGCCCAACAAAATAAAGTGGTGTTTTAGAATCACCCAGTCCACGCAAAATACCACATACAACATTATATCCCACTATAAACAGAATACCCAGAGAGCATACCAAAATATAGCTTTTCGTATCTGCCATAGCTTCTACGGGAGTATGCATCAGTTCTGCTATCCGACCATGAAAAAGTACCATGACCAAAGTTAGCACTACGCCGGTTATTGAAAACAACCATACGGAAGACCCGATAGTAAAAGCTACTTTCCGATTGTCTTTGGCTCCGGTAGCAATAGCAATCAGCACTGTTGTCCCGGTAGTAATACCCAGAATAATACCTGTTATTGTCTGCATCACCTGACTACCAATAGCTACGGCTGCCACACTTGCCGAATCATCATATTGTCCGACAACGAAAAGGTCAGCTCCGCCATAAAGTGCCTGGAGCACATTGGCAATCAGAAAAGGTACTGCAAACTGCAACAATACCTTCGGTACGCTTCCTTGTGTCAAATCTAACTCTTTCATAGTTTCTTCGATACTTTTCCTCTTTATCTTATTTTGTTACAACATAAAAAAAGTGCCGGACAAGCGAATGATTTGCACCATTCATCTTATCCAGCACTATAATTATTATTATAGCACCCTCCGATGAGGATTTTTATGCCTGTCCCTATTTCAGGGCTGCAAATATGGGCTTTGTTTTCATAATTACCAAATTTTAACCGGTTTTTATTTTCTTACGGAGATGTAACCAGCTATATATCAACTATTATCAAACGAGGTTTGATCTATAGGATCTCCGTTAGAAAAACGAAAGAAAGCTGCCAACCGATCCGGATTCAGCGTATAACGTGCGCGTTCTTTTAATAAGGGTTCCGCATTCATTACGGCACAAGAATGAGAAACCACGGACATCATCGGCCAATCCTTTAACGAATTTCCTACAACTAAGGTGTGTTCAAAAGATAAAGTCAAAGCCTTACATAACTGAATCACCCCCTCTTTTTTACTTGCTTCAGGATGAATGACTGTTATCAGCGGAGCTTTATGAAAAATTTGGCAGGGATTCTCTTTCAACCGGGTAAGAATAGCTTCTCTCTGTTCTTTATCACGTACCAATATACTATACTTGTAAACCACTCCTTCATAACTATGAATAGTGACTTTTGCAGATTCTCCATATACCTCCGGATATACTTTCACCGGCAAACACCTGATCTGGCCCGAATAAGATAATAAACCTCCATCTGCAAACACTCCTCCCCTGAATAAATCGAAAAGAGCCTTTCCCAGCTTTTTCTTCGCCTGCTCCATCGACAGAGAAGTGGCAAGATATAAGGAAACGGACTGTGCCATATATCGCAAAGCGTTAGCATAACTTTCAGGAACTTTTCCCTGTGAATCAGTCAGTGTTCCATCCACATCGAAGAAAACAGTCGTAATAAGTGGCTTGTCAGGTATTCGCCAAAACGCCCCTTCTCCCATGATTCGATGTAAAGGGTGATTGTTCAGGTTACTGAACGCAATATAGCAATCACAAACCTTCCTCTCGCAAGATAGCGGCACAACAGCTCCATCACCTTGATAAAAATTACCAATCTTCACCCGGCTTCGGGGACAAGCATACATATCCCCTTTCCAATCGATAAAACAATTATTCCTTCCTCCTGCACAAACTTCCCATTGTGCCGGAGCATTCTTCAAGTCATACTCGAAAAGATTATCCAGTTGACTGAAAAACTGAATATCTTCCTGACTTAATGGTGCCCTTAACCCTTGCATAGCATTAATGAATAAATAAATATCCGGTAAAAGAGCATTCCGTAAATCATTGAGTACGGCCTTTGCAGAGGGATTTCCTACCGCTCCGGCACATACCTGTATTCCCGCATGATGGAGTATATGAATCTGATGCGCAAATTTCTCTACCGAAGTCATCTCTGGATGAAAACTGGCCCAGAGCCTTATCTTACTTATCACAGTGGGAGTCACACGAATCTCATCAAGCCAGTGTTTAGCCGGAAAAGAAAGGTTAGTCTGACAGGAAACTCCGGCCACCTGTGGCAATGCTGCCAAATGCATCATTCCTTTCCGATAATAACGATGAATCAATGCTTCACCGTAAGGAATAATAAATAACTGCAACGGCTTCCCTTTCCATTGTTCAATAGCTGCTATAAAACGATTCCATGCCTGTTCATCCTGTGTCGTATCTGCCAGATGCGACTTCTTGCCGAAAGGGCAATAAGAACAGGTATAGTTGCAGCTATTCAATTTGCCGCGATAATATATATGCCTGAAGGAAAGTAAAGAGCTTTCGTTTTCCATTTCTATTTCGTTCAATAAGAATAAGTTTCCATCAGTTCTCTTATTTCAGGAGTAATGAACAACTGACCAATATAATCGGAGTATGCCATTCCTTCGGAAGTCAGACAAACACGACCGTTATCCGTATCTTCTATCCATTGCCGTTCAGCTAACTGTCGGAACAACGGCACATTATCCGGTGATTCTCCAAAGCGACGCTTATATTCGGCCTTATCAAGCCCCATATAATGCATCAGATTTTTAATAATGAAACGTTGTCGCTGTTCTTCCTGCGAAAGAATAAATCCATTACGAGCCACTGTAAAATCAGTAGTGCCCATATAATCATCTATCTCTCCGGCAATACAACGCTGGCAAACAGTATACCGGGTGGCATAATGCAAATTACCCAGGTAACTGCGTCCGCCGGAGCCACACGATAGCATCACTTCATCCCCACATGAGATTTCCGCATCAGTAGACGGATGATGAATAAAACGCCGCATCGAAGTTTGTAGAAAACCTCTGTCTTTCAACAAATCACAAGCGGCACAATACATCTGAAAACAGACATCGTCGGATTCCCGCTCCGTGATAGCCGTTCCCGGTCGTACATATAGCGGATAGATAAAGAGTTCGTTAGGCTGAAACAGAAGAGCCTGTTCCAATGAATAAAGAAAACTGGCTACAGTTTGTCCTTTGATTCCGTAAATCAAATCAATATTAAAAAATGGGAATTGCCTCTTCCGGATAGCCTCCAGCGCCTGATTAATCATGTCTTGCCGGGGACGTCTTTTCAAAGCTGTTAATTCTTCATCGAGAAAACTTTGTATGCCTATACTCACACGTGCCACTCCTGCTTGCTTCAACAAGTCCAAACGGGCAGGATCGGCATATTCCGGCGATGTTTCTACGGAAGTAAAGGTATGTGAAGGATGCACTCCGAATAAGGCAGCTGTATCCAGTAAGCATTCCAGTTGAGGAACAGTGAGAAGCAACGGTGTGCCTCCTCCAATGGCGAAACTATCAAATGCCAGTCCGGTAGTGAGTGGAGACAACTGTTGCGCCTGCTTGTGAAGAGTTTCCAAATAAGTTGCGATATAATCCGCACGATTTGTTTGCAGAGAAAACAGATTGCAATATCCACATTTATGACTACAAAAAGGAATATGGAAATAAAGCGATGCTTTCTGTCCTTCCACCTGTTTCAGGTAAGGAACCAGCGAAACCGGGGACGGAAAAGAACGATAAGCAGTTTTATGTGGATAACTATACATATAGTCTACATATCGTGGTAGCGGTTGATTCATTTTTTCGTTAAAATAAAGTGTTTGTAAGGGACTGTATAAACCGTCTCGTGAGATATGCAATGATATTCATATCCATCCTCTCCATAGCAAGTGCCATGATCGGAAAGAGCAATCACCAGCGTATTTCCCCGCTTCTGAAAGGCCTGAAATAAACGGGGTAGCTGACTGTCGACATATTGCAGCGCGGCAGCGTGTGATTCCTTATCATCCTTCATTTTGCCTTCCACATAATGACAGTTCGGATAATGAATAGCAGAAAAATTGATATACATAAAAATCCGTTTGTCCTCCGGATAGTTTTCGAGTTTTTTCAATGCAAAATCAATTTGTTTTTCAGTACTATCGGGTGCCGTGCATCCAAAGGTCGGCAGCCAATAACTTTTAGTAAAGTAACCGGGAAACACACGCCCCAGTTCATTACGCTTGCTGAAGAAGTTCACCCCTCCTATACAAATCGTTTCATAACCTACATTGGCAAGGCTTTGCACAAAAGTTGCTTCCGTAAACGGATAACTTCCCGCAGGCGGAATACGTCCCGTACCAGCTTGCACAGGGAAAAACAACCACTTACGGCTGCGTAGCGAATGAGGTTCCGCCGGAGAAGGCAGAAATCCTGCAAAGATGGCAAAATGAGACGGGTAAGTAAAATTTCCCGGCGCATGTCTTTTTTCCCATTCTCCTCCGTGACTGTTCAGTACCGGTGTTCTTCCTGCCGCTTCTTCCTCCTTGCTGACATCATAACGCAAGGTATCAAAGCAAAGCATCAATATATCATGAGTACCCACCACCTGATTCATATCCAGATCCGGATTTTGGGTCTGTTCGCCAGCCGGCAGTTCATCTATTTGCATGGTTATATCTCTTTTTTATGTTTTTTATCTGTTGAATATAAATAGAATTATGAGCAAACATATCCTGATACACATGATCTCCCTGTCCGTTGACTTCTATTATATAAGGAATATCTGTTCCTCTCTCCATCAGGACATCCACTCCGGCATACTGCAAATCCAAGGATTGAACCGCTTCCTGACACTGAAAATAGATTTGTTGCCGCACTACTTCCGGCAAAGACAACTCGTTCCACCAATGTGCCTTATTGTTCAGATGCAGATTGGTTATGCTTCCTTTACTACATCTCACAACGATATAATCAATTTCAGATTCCCGGCATACTACCCGGAGATCATAATTCTCTCCCTGCAACTGCTCTTTAGGAATCCATTCTTCTAAAATAGCTTCTGTTTGCATCACCGCTTCCGCCAACGGGATCATCTCTTTTTCCGTACTCAAACGGTGGATACGTTTGGTGTTATGAATAACTCCATCCACTTGTTGCAAGGTAGTATAGACTACCCATTTATTCCGGCTGGGTTGATAGCGAACAGCCATAATGCCTCCTGCCCCCGAACCGTAACGGGGTTTCAAAAAGCACCCTCTACCGCAACCGGCAAGAAGCTCTCTCAACTCATCAAAAGAATGGGGAGAAGGTAACATCGGAGTCACTCTCAAACCTCTATCCACCAGCACTTCTTTAGTCTCCTTTTTGTCAAGAGCACGTAATAAAGCATGGGGAGTATTCAAAAAGTGCACGTCATCAAATAGCCTCATCTCGCCCAAACGTAGCAGTGTCTCCTTATATGCCTGATTCAACTGCGCATATTTCAGGAAATCCGTTTCATCGCTTACACAAGGTTCCAGTTTGATAACTGCCTTCCGTAATTGCGGCAAGCAGTTAAAAAGTTCCCCGTAAGTCATAAAACGAACTTCCGTCTGCAAGTGTTTGCCTGCTTCAATAAAGTATTCTATACGTTTGGACGGAGAGTTGCTGACAACGATTATCTGCATCTCCTATTCTGTAATCATCGGGGAATACCACAATTCACCATCATATTCATCCGCCTCTTCAGTTTCAGCAATATCTATTTTCATAGGAAGATTCTGCAGCTGTTTCTTCATATCCTTGCTCAAATAATTGTAGCGCATATTGATAAACTTCAAATGAGCGATCTTATCCATATTATCCAGCAATAATTGGGCACCTTCATCTTTGAGAGTACCGGCCGAAACATCCATTGTTTCAAGTTGGGGAAGAATATCCGACTCCAGGAACATTTCTACAATCTTGTCCTGTTCTTCAGAGTTGACGATCCCCAGATAAGTCAGCTTCGGGAAACGTTCTTTGGAGAACAACGGACGGAATATCTCAATATCAGCTTCAAATCCATAATCTTCCACACCAACATATAGAATCAGTTTTTCCAGATTGGGGAAATCAGAGCCAAGAATATCTTCTACCACTTCAGTAGGCAGACCACCACTGATAATTTCCAGTGACCGCAACTCCGGCCGTGAAGTCTTTCCCAAACGCAGATTATTGGTTCCTTTGATTTTCAGATTCTTCAATTTAGGCATGGCATCGAGCAGTGGACTAATATCAGCTTGTTCAATCCATGAAATCTCCTGTTCTTCCTGCTCAATATCTCCCCAGAACAAGCCTTCTATTTGTGCGAACTTCTCCTTATTTTCAATCATTCCCTGTAATAAGGCAGAACAGTCGTCACCCTCATAATCCCAACAACCGATTGTTATTTGTTTATATTCAGAGAGATGTTTATCTTTCAATATCTTATCCAGAAGATTCACATTGTTTTCATACTCATCGTAACTCAAAGTATATTTCTTGGCTTCCACTTTCATTTCACGTGCAGTTTCTTCAGCAGTTTCTACATACCCTTTTTTGGTCTTTTCCGCAATCAGTTTGCTGGCTGCTTTTTCAGCTTCTTCAGTCGTTGCGTAGTTTTTCACTTGTGTTTGTCCGTCGGTCCCCAACTTACCATAATTTACAGTAACATCTGTTCCGACTACCTCTATGCTCCAGAATTTCTGCGATTTAAAATCTTGAAAAACGAATACTCTCTTCATAATACAGTTTTTAATGGTTGATATTTGCACACTCAACACAGAACGCGCATGAACAATACCTGCAAAAATAACCATTTTATGTAATGTACAAAGAAATCTGTCTACTAAACTTTCAGAGTATTCAAAAATACAACCCAAGATATGCAACAAAGGCTGCCTTTTGGGGCAGCCTTCATTATTCTATTTCTGTAATATATCAGTTTAATCTTCAATAGTACATATACTTACACGGTTCCAATCCGGTTCAGTAAACATATCGCCTACACCCTGACCTTCAGCAGTGATACGAGATGCACTGATTTTATACTTGTTGACCAAGATCGTTTTTACAGCTTCTGCACGTGCTGCGGCAATTCTGGCATTCACTTCAACACTACCTTCCGGAGAAGCGTATCCCTTAATAACCACTTTAGAATCAGCGTGTTTCTTCATATAAGACGCTACACGTTCTACATTAGGAAGCTGTGATGCGTCAACAGATGACCTGCCTTGTCTGAAAGTAATGATAGACTCCGGTACGCGAGCGGTTTGTACTACAGTTTCAACCGGAACAACCTTTGTGCGGCATGCCTCAAGCTCTTCTTGCAATCCGTTGATACGCTGGGTAGCATTATTGATTTCACCGTCTTTGCTATTCACTTCCGAACGAAGCGCATTGATTGAAGAGTTCAGACCATCAATTTCCGCTTGATTGTACACTTTCACTTTCGCAAAATGATGTGTTCCGTTACTTGTCTTAAAGTGGTATGTCAATCCGGCTGTCAACTCAAACGCTGCATTATTAGCATTGAAACGGCTCTTTGACTCCGGGAAGCCACCTTGCATATCATATACGATGGCTGGTTTAAGCCCCACTGTCCATGCTTTACTTTCACCCAAATTAAAATTCAGGTTCAATCCGAAGCGGGTAGACCAAGAGTTTTCGTCTCCATCACCACTTGCGTAATAGTGTAACCAACCCATTCCGGCTACCGCTTCCACCTCAAAGAGACGAGGAGTACCGTTATAACCAGCAAACAGATTCATCAAGTTCACCTTACCCAATAAACTGACATCCGAAGCATCAAAAGCTGTTTTACTTTGGGTCGTGTTAACATATCCCATACCCTGAAACCCTAATCCGAAAATGGGAGTTAACTGTTTCGATATTCCAATTCCGAACGCGGGACGCATCCCTTTAAAAAAAGCACTATGGGTGAGAGGAGTTACCGCACCCGCTTTTAGTTCTACAGACCAGTTGTCCGTTAATTTTGTACCTTCTACGACAGATTGGGCATTTGCTGTAAATCCACCCAATACAAAAGCTAATAGAATAATAGATTTTCTCATAATCATAAGTTTAAAATATTATGTTTTACCTGCTAAATCATTAGATATGCTTGGTTTAGCCATGTCTAATTTTTTAGTTCATAATTAAGTTCTTTATTTACTTCAAACAACATATTGTATCAAATATTAGTTCACAAGGCAAAAACCTAATTAACATCTATTATCTTCTTAGAAAGATAGAACCAGATACTATTCCAATGAAAAAGAACAGTAATAGGGGTAAGTTTATCCGTAATTCATATACAAGTAAATCACAAATTCTGCCGTATCTTTGCAATGTCATAAAGAAATAAGTAAAAAGATTATTTATAAAAACTGTTTGGTATGTATTTAGAAAATATTTATTCGCCTGAAGATGTAAAAAAGCTATCGATTGAAGAGCTTAATAAATTAAGCGGTGAAATCCGTGCCGCACTTCTGCAAAAGCTAAGTGAACATGGCGGACATTTCGGTCCCAACTTCGGAATGGTAGAAGCGACAATTGCCCTACACTATGTATTCAACTCGCCCAAAGACAAAATTGTATTTGACGTATCGCACCAGAGTTATGTACACAAGATGTTGACCGGCCGTAAAGACGCTTTCCTCAATCCGGCCAAATACGACAATGTATCAGGGTATACCGAACCGCAAGAAAGTGAGCACGATTTCTTTATCATCGGCCATACCTCTACTTCCGTCAGCCTGGCCAGCGGACTGGCAAAAGGACGTGACCTTACAGGCGGTAATGAAAATATCATAGCTGTCATAGGCGACGGTTCTTTAAGTGGCGGTGAAGCATTCGAAGGGTTGGACTATGTGGCAGAGCTGGGTACCAACATGATTATCATCGTCAATGACAACCAAATGTCTATTGCCGAGAATCATGGCGGATTATACAAGAATCTAAAAGAATTACGTGACAGCAACGGTCAATGTGAGTGTAACTTTTTCAAAGCTATGGGACTGGATTATATGTATGTAAATGATGGCAACAATGTACAGGCATTAATCGAAGCTTTCTCTAAGATAAAAGATATCCAACATCCGATAGTAGTACACATCAATACTCTCAAAGGTAAAGGCTATGCACGTGCCGAGCAAGATAAAGAGACTTATCATTGGCGTACTCCATTCAATCCGGAGACCGGAGAAGCCAAAGTTAACGACGAAGAAGAAGATTATAGCGAAGTAACCGCCCAATACCTGCTGCAAAAGATGAAAGAAGACCCGCGTGTAGTAACAATTACTTCGGGCACTCCCGCCGTTCTGGGCTTTACTCCGGACCGTCGGCAAGAAGCAGGCAAACAATTCGTAGATGTAGGTATTGCTGAAGAACACGCGGTAGCACTTGCTTCGGGTATTGCAGCCAACGGTGGAAAACCGGTTTATGGAGTTTACAGTACATTTATCCAACGCTCTTACGACCAACTTTCACAAGACCTCTGTATCAACAATAATCCGGCTGTCCTGCTCGTATTCTGGGGTACATTATCCGGAATGAATGATGTGACACATCTCTGTTTCTTCGATATTCCGGTCATCAGCAATATTCCCAATATGGTTTATCTGGCACCGACTTGCAAAGAAGAATATATTGCCATGTTAGAATGGAGCATCCGTCAAAATGAACACCCGGTTGCCATCCGTGTTCCGGCTACCGAGGTTATTAGTTGCGGAGAGTCGGTGGACTCCGATTACAGCATTCTCAATCGCTATAAAGTCACTCATCGCGGTTCGAAAGTGGCAATTGTAGCTTTAGGCTCATTCTATGGATTAGGACAGTCGGTCGCATCACTCCTGAAAGAAAAAGAAAATATTGACGCGACACTCATCAATCCGCGTTACATCACCGGAATAGACAGCGAGCTCATGAATGAGCTGAAAGCCGACCATGAATTAGTAATCACGTTAGAAGATGGTGTCTTGGATGGTGGATTCGGTGAAAAGATTAGCCGCTATTATGGTACTTCCGACATGAAAGTTCTCAATTACGGAGCCAAAAAAGAATTTGTAGACCGTTATGATCTACAGGAATTTCTTCGTGCCAATCACCTGACGGATGAACAGATTGTAGAAGATATCACTGCACTTATCGGATAAAGCATACTACCAATTCACTATATACTCTTATAGGTTGATGTAATTGTCATAACAGACAGTATATCAACCTATTCTTATTTTTCAACTATTCAATCAAATAAAAACCAAACAATTGTTTGGCTTTCGTATTTTTCATTTATCTTTGGAGCACAAAAACAGATTAATTGTGATTGCGACTAACAACTACACATTATTAAATCTTTATATTTTATGATTATGAAAAAAATTCTATTTATCCTGACTGTCATTGCCGGACTTTTCGTGAGCAATGCCGAAGCACGTATGAAAATCAGAATTCCGGTAGACAACAGTATCCCGAAAGTTGCCGCTCTTCCGGATAGTTCTTATTACAAAACAGATGAAGGTGCTCATTTGGATTTAGGGTACATCGAAGAAGACGGAAAACGTACTTTAGTACTCTTCTCAGAATCGAAGCCCGACACTTATTATGAAATTTCAGACGAATACGCAGAAGTCATTAAAAAAGACTTGAATGTGGAAGAATTGAGCAGCCTTATCCCCACCCCTACATTTTGGGACAAATGGGGTGGTAGTATTCTTTTCTATGGATTTGCCGCTTTAGTGGTCATCGGCATAATAAGCTATCTGAAAGATTTCATTTTCGGCCTTTTAGGATTGGGAAAGAAAAATAAAGAAGAGAATGAAGAAGAATAAACCGGAACCATTAACTATATAAAAGAATAAGGGATGTGTCATAATGAATTATGGCGCACCCCTTATTCTTTTATATAGCAAATCTATCTATTTCTTTTTACTATCAATCTCTTTCAACAATTCGTCAACTGCTGCCTTCAATTGTGCATCCTCACCTTTTACAACAGTTTCCGGACTATTAGCCACCTTAATATCAGGCTCCAACTGAGAATTTTCCAGATAGCTACCGTCAGCCAAACGATAACCGACAATAGGAATACCGAATACCAATGAAGGATCCTGCAAAGTCTCCCAAGAAACACTGGTCATCGTTCCCGGTACAGGCATACCGACGAGCTTGCCGATGTTCCGGTGTTTATATACCCAAGGAGTACCGTGCGCATTCGAGTAATTCGCTTCACATTGCAACATAATGGAAGGTTTATTCCAACGACGGCTCGGCATATCACAAGCTTCACGCCCACGTATTACCTGCGTGAAATATTTCTGCCCGCTGAACAAAATTTCAATATCTTCATGCAGTCGGCCTCCACCGTTGAAACGAGTATCGATGACAATCCCCTCGCAGTTGTTATATTTACCCAGAATATCAGAATAGACAGTACGGAAACTTCCGTCACCCATAGACTGTATATGCACATATCCCAATCTTCCGTTCGACCATTTTTCCACTTCCGCAGCACGTTGTTTTACCCAACGGTTATACAACAGTCCGTTTAAACGCCCGCCGGAAATAGGCATAACCACCTCTTCCCAACGCTCTTTACTCTGCGGATCGTATAGTGAAATCAATGTTTTCTTGCCTGCTTTGTTGTTCAGCAAAACAGTAATATCATTTTCCTGAGAAATTTCCTGTCCATTGATTTTCTCAATAATGCATCCTTCCTTTACTTTGGTACGGGAATGATCAAACGGACCTTTCTCTATCACTTCAGCAATTCTCATGCCTTTTCCCCGATATTCCCAATCGAACAAAAGCCCCAAATTGGAAGTAACATCTCCCTTACCGTTGGCAAAATAACGGCCTCCGGTATGGGATACATTCAACTCGCCCAGCCACTCACTCAGCAATTCGGCAAAATCATAGTTATTGTCGATATGAGGAAGGAACTTACGGTAAGCCGCACTCATCTCATCCCAATTCACCCCGTGCATATTCAAGTTATAGAAGCGTTTCTGCTGTTGCTTATATACATGGTCAAACATAGCTTCCCGTTCGGCAGCCAAATCCATCTTCATCTCCGCTTGATAACTAATCGGTTTCAACGCATCCGACTTTGCATCCATCTTCTGCATATTCCTACTGCCCAACAAGAATATATTTCCATCTTTATCCATAGATAAGGAAACCCAACCGGTATTGAGCTTATGCAGACGCTTTGTCTCCTTTTCACGAAGATTCATTTTCCAAAGGTCATAACCACCTTCAAAAGCAGAAAAATAGTAGAGGTTCTCTCCGTCTTTCGAGACAATGGCGCTACCTAAATCCGAAGAATTGGGTGTCAAGCGGACAATGCGGTCTTCAATACCTTTCAACTCTACGACAATCTCTTTTTTACTTTCCTTATCCTTGTCGGACTGGCCGTTGTCTCCATCTTTATCTCCGTCTTTCTTTTTATCTTTACCGGTGTCCTTTTTCTTTTCATCCTTTTTCTTCTCGTCTTTCTCTTTCGCCTTCTTCTGTTCCTTTTCAAACTCTTTGAGTAATTCGAAATCCTCCTTGCTCAACCGATAACGATCGTATGCATCCTGGTTCAGGAATACCAACATAACATCCTGCTGTGAACCCCACGAAGCATGGGCACGCATCCCGTAGCGTTCCGTTTGGAAAAGAACAGCGTTCCCGTCAAGTACCCAACGCGGAGAACCGCTCATATAACCGCTATTTGTCAGATTAGTGATTGCTCCTCCTTGCGCACTGACAATACCTATATCAGAATACGGATCATGACGGTTTCCTATAAATTCCAACGTAAACCATTTACCGTCCGGCGACCATTCATAATCAAACCCGCCCCCTGTATTGTACCATGTAGATCCATCCGTCACCTGACGTACTTTCTTCGTCTCCAGATTGAGTACCATCAGACGGTTGCGGTCTTCGATAAAGGCAATCTCCTTCCCATCGGGAGAATATTGCGGATATCTGCGTTCCACTGTTTTAGAGGGGAGTAACACCTCTTCCTCAATAAGAGTTGCATTGGGAAAATTAGGATCTTCTTTACGTATAATCTTTGCCATATACAGTTGCCAGTTGCCTGTCCGTTCGCTGGCATACACCAACGTCCTATTGTCCGGAGCAAACGAAAGGCCCGATTCTCCGGCAGGTGTATTGGTTATCTGCTTAGTTGTCGGATAATCAGTTGACGTAACGAAAACATCGCCACGAACGATGAACGCTACCTGCTTGCCATCCGGAGAAACACAGGCGGAAGTAGCTCCCTGTGAGAATCTGAATGATGCGATATCCTTGTCATCATCACGGACAAGTTCCACTTTCACCTTTTGCGGACGGGAGTTCGGCTGTTGCGTATAAAGTCCCCCATCGTATGCATAGCACAAGGTTCCCTTATCACTGACAGAGAGAAAACGCACCGGATGAGTACGGAAAGTCGTTACAGGCTTCACTTGCTGCGGAGCATTCAATGGGAAAGAATATACATTGAATGAACCTCCGTTACGTTCGCTCAGAAAATACACAGACTTCCCGTCGGGAGCGTAAACCGGATTACGGTCTTCCCCGTCGCGGTTCGTCAGATTGGTATGTTCTCCTGTTTGAGTATCGTACAGCCAGATATCTCTTGTGATGGATGACGTATGGTGCTTTCTCCATTCGTCTTCAAACCCTTTACGGTCCTGATAAAGGAAATTCCTCCCGGCCTTGTCGAAACAAACCCATTCGGCAGGAGTACCCAAGACTTGTTCGGTATTTCCCCCTTCGGCAGGCACTCTATACAGTTCCGTCATAGCACTTGTAGGAAACAGGGCACTGGTTGCCGGATCTTGAATGGAAGCGGAAAAAAGCACATACTTCCCATCCGGTGTAAAGGTGGAGGGAATTTCCGAAGCAGAATGATAAGTCAGTCTCCGGGCAGCGCCTCCATCGGCAGACATAATAAAAAGGTCAAAATTCCCATTGCGGTCGCTGGCAAAAGCAATCTGCTTTCCATCGGGCGACCAGACCGGATTGGCTTCATAAGAGGCTTGTGTTGTTAATTGGACGGCAGTTCCTCCTTGTGCGGATACTTTGTAGATATCGCCCTTATAGCAAAAGACTATTTCGCTTCCATCGGGCGAAATACGCGCGTCGCGCATCCATAAAGGAGTTACAGCAGCATAGCCGACGGATACTGCGGCCAGCGCAAACGATAAACAAGTGATAAGTTTCTTCATATTTAATTAGTCTATATTTATGTCTAAAACAGTCCTTCTAAATAACTCTTCCTGTGTGATTATAAAATACCCTGTCACCAAAATCCTTACAGAAAAAAGCGTACTTGTCTACTCCCGTACAATGGCACACTCCTATCTGACGAGGCATATACCGTCGGAGATAATCTGAAATCACATGATATTTTTGCTCTTCCGCATTATGAATATGAAAGCCGCCCAAAAGCAGCTCACAAGGGAGACCGGGAAATGCGTTCCGTATCGTTCGCAATATATTAGTGATTCCTCGATGGGAACAGGCACTCAGTACAGAGAAACTTTCATCGCCGACCAGCGCCACCGCCAGTTCATCCTCAAAAGTATCGGGAATCTTATTGCCGTCATCCTGTTGAACAAAGAACCGTTCAAAATGAGTATCTTCCTTATCTTCGATTTTTATCGAGGGAAACAAGACAACTCCCGGAAGCAATTCCGTCCATTGGTCAATAAAGCGAAAACGGGATAAGTCGAACGTTTCGGTATGCTTGATTCCATTTTCACGATCATCCTTAAATTTAGGAGAGAAAATGCTACGCTTGCACACAACTGTTGCAATGGTATTCAATTCCAGAAAATGGCGCAAACCTCCCGTATGGTCACTATGCCCATGAGAGAGTACCAGATAGTCTACTTCCCGCAAGTCGATGTGAAGCAGACGGGCATTGCGAATGAACAAATCCGATGCACCTGTATCAAAGAGTAATTTATGTTCTGCCGTTTCAATATAAAGAGAAAGCCCATGCTCTGCCTGTAGCTTGCGCCCATAAACGCAATTCTCCACCAGAGTGGTTATTTTATAATTCATAATAATGTACTTTTAGATAGATATTGCACATGACAAAAAGTTCTGCCACAAAATTATAACAATTCCGTAGCAGAACAAACAATCCAAACTATTATCTACTAAAATAATTGGTTTTCGTCAAATACGTTTTCCCATTTCGTAGGCTTCCTTCATATGTGGAGTATCTTTAATCTCCCCTACTTTCCAAGCACCTACCCCATAGACAACCCCTTTTTCTTGTGGTGCTTCCAGACAGTCGAGGAATCCACGAAAACCGTCAATAGTACGTTCCATCATCGCTTTACTGTTTTCAGCTGCCGCAATGATAAAATAAAATTCCTTGTTGCTTATTTCCGTATACCGTGCGCAGCAGCGATCGATCATTATCTTCATTTGTCCGCACATAGTATAAAAATAAACCGGTGTTGCCATTACGATGACATCGGCGGCAATCATCTTCTCCACAATCTCAGCCGCATCGTCTTTCTGCGGACAAGGTTTTCCGTACATACTACAAACACTGCACCCCGTACAAGGATGTACCGTCTTATCTTTCAGAAAAATCTTTTCCACTTCATTACCCTCTTCAAGAGCACCTTTCATAAACTCATCACAAAGTACGTCCGAATTTCCACCTCTGCGTGGACTGGACGAAAGTATCAGAACTTTTTTAGCCATAACTTTACTATTTTATATTTTCCGAATCCTTTTATCAATGATTCACTTTGCAAAAATAGAGAAATAAAAGTATATAGAATGTAGACAAATTACAGAGAAAGATACCCGAATTACAGATATACATCAGCAGAGTAACCGCAAAACAACGAAGTCTCATACTTCCCAACATTTCCATCCCTTATTAGCACAAATGTACACCACATATGTCCGTACATTATAATTAGGAAACTTTTTCTTAGTGTCTTCACCGTATCTTTTCACCTGTTCCACGTGCTCGGGAAGAGGATCGGAAAGTGCAAGCATCTTTTCAGCTTCTTTCATACGATAATATTTAAATTCGACCACGCGATCATCCGTATAATAATCCGTACCGGGAATACCGGTCATTTCAAAGTCTGATCGGCCTGCTGAATTATTCTGTTCGATAGCAAAGGTATAACAACTACTTAAATAACGTGACACCAGTTCGTAGAAAGAACACCGGATAAAGTTTTCATTGATCTTATCAAAAACTTGTGCCGGGAATTGTCCCAAATATTGTTCGAAATAATTCTGAACGAGTGGTTCTAAGCTTCGATTGGAATCATAGTGCCGATACACAGGAACATAACGTTGTGCATTGCCTTCTATTTTGTTCAGTTGATTATAGTAGTCCATGTATACACTACGCATCGTCATATTAGGCAATGTGGTCACAAATTTATCCTTCAACGTTGTCATTCCCAAATAGAACAGGCTGATAGGATAAAATTCTTTATCAAAGAACTTCTGCTTATTAAATTTACTGGCAAGATCAGCCACATTATAAGGCAGTTCATCGTCAATTACCAATGCATCCAACATCGCTTTCGCATTATCCAGCGAAAGAGTCAACCGACGAATCCAATGAATGTCAGTACGTAGATTTTCATCTACCAATTCGTCCGGAATACTACCGGCATTGGCTGCAAATTTCTTGAAGAAGTAAGTAAGGATAGTGGCATTGAATAACCGATCTCCATTCGGACGGAAACGATAACCATCATAGTTACTCACTATTAGTTGCCATATTTCGTCAAAGCGATCCTGTCCCGTAGAATACTTATCAAGCACATAACGTAGATATGTTTCAGTTTCTTCGTATGTAAACCCAAGCATATTCAGGAAATTAGGCTCAAGAGTCAATATCTCTGCAATATTATATCCACTGGTCAAATCATCCATAGTGACGGGTAACACACCTGTACAAAAACAAGTACGGATACTACCTTCACCAATACCAGCTTTTATCACCTTGAAGAAAGTGCGCAAAAAACTATCATTCGTGGTCACTTTTTCATAAAGCGGGTCATTGTAAGCTGTAAGCAGTTGATTAGTGAAGTTATCATATTCATCAATCAATATATAAACTTTGGGGAATTCATGAGAACGGGCATAACTTAGTACTTCTTCCAACATTTTAGAAGCGTCTCCCCGAGTGGTAAACTGAAAGTCACCGAACAAATCTCTGTTATGCTCCACCATCACATCTACCGGACCACAGTTCAAATCATTAAAATTTTGAGCCAATCCTTCAATAGTATCCGCCATCACCATTTTTGAAAAATCGTAGCGAATAATCATATAACGGTTATGTTCTTTTGTCGGATGATTACCAATCCAAGTTCCTCCAAACAGTTCGTCAAACCGATTCGCTTTGGTACGATCATAATAACAAGCCAAAGTCGAGACTAATAAACTTTTTCCAAAGCGACGGGGGCGCAGAAATATGGGAGCCTTATAATCCTCAAGCCTGAATATGTATTCTGTCTTATCTACATAATAGTATCCACGCTCACGCAAATCTATGAAATCTGCTACTGCATAAGGAATAGTTATTCTTGCCATAATTAAACTGTTTTTTCTATAGACAAACAAAGGTACAAAATTGTTAGCAATAACAAGAAGAAATCTTTGAATTGATTGTCATTACTCTTGTTGCCAGACATAAAACACGGTTCTTCCAGCTCCACGTTTACGAAGAATCCCTT